>ERZ772978.47-NODE-47-length-52382-cov-4.7564_pt1 | contig 52382 bp, 58 predicted proteins | sample MGYA00511675_ERZ772978 | MGnify/ENA primary metagenome ERZ772978 (study PRJEB29015, sample SAMEA2738092) | human oral metagenome | biome: human oral; feature: human-associated habitat; material: saliva | place: China | collected 2156 ... | reverse complement strand
ATTTGTCTACGCCGGGCCTACTGGGGTGGGTAAGACACAAGATGCGGCTTCATGTTTTCTGGATTTCAGTGTTGTCTCACTGAGCGCTATTCACCGTGAAGCGTATGGCTCCCCGATGGTTGAACGTCAGCATAAAGACGCGGTGACGCGGCGCGCGTTTAAGAAACTATTTGCATTGTTAGAGCGCGGTTTGGACGCGGTTTTCATAGCGCCTAACTGTTCTCGCATGTCTCGCGCGCACTTATACCGGGAGGTGAAATCCCGGTTCCCCGGCGTGCGGGTGGTTATCGTGTTGGTGCATGTGCCGCTCGCAGACATCCTCAAGCGCTCTAACGGCGTGAGCGCGTCCCACGTGAGAGACGAGTATCTGAGCGTGCAAATCCCTCGCACTGGCGTTGACTGCGACACGTTCACGCTGCAAACACCCGACTTCTCGGCATACCTGCCGGAAATCAACCACTCGTACCTCACCCCACACAACAGCCCATATCACGTAGAGTCCATTGCGGAACATGTTGCTCTCACAGTGCATAACGCGCGTAAACAGGCCGACCGGCCAGCTTTGGTGGATATCGCGGCGTTCCACGACCTCGGTAAGAGCGTCGCACGCACGCCACAAGACCTATCCAGACCATCATCAGCGTATATCGCATCCATTTACGGCAGTCACGACCAGTACGCAGGCCACGAGAACGTGAGCGCCGTGTATTGGTTGATCGCCCATAAGGATTGTCTTGACTCACATGCCTTGTTTGTTGCGGAAGCAATATTGCACCACATGCAAGCACACCGAGGCTTCACTGACAGGTACATCAACCGCCACCACCTCGACACTGAACTGTTGGAAACGGCAGGCGCTTTCGCAAGCATCGACAGCAGATCGAAAATCGTAGACAAGACCATCATGGACACATACATGAGGCTACGAGCTGCGGAAAAACAACACGCTTAAACCACAGGCAGGCCACTCGACCAGCGGTTATAGCGTAAGAACAACTCCAAACAACCGTGTAAGGAGACACCCATGACCAACAAGTCTTTACCGCTCCCGCTCTGTCCAGACGTGAAAGCACAATTGCACATGGGTGAAGGTGGGCGCAGTGGGAAAATCACCTTCTCCAACCCCGAGTTTCCCGCCATCGGTTTCGTCCTCAAACCCATCGACAAGAGAGGTCAAATCTTTGAGGCGGCATACATGACCACCGACGATAAGCCGCTCCTCGGATACCGGCTCATCTCACGATCACTGCCCGGACAACCCCCATCAGTGGTAGACGTACTACATGGTCTCGAAATTAAATCACCAACCGACATACGTTGCAGGCCAAAGCGCCCCAGTGACGCAGACACATACGGCATGGGTTTCTTCTACAAGGTTCGTGCGGCCATCGGCGTACACCAGCCTTTCGCAGCCGACCCGGCAGAAGCGAAAAGAGCCTACCGTAGTCTCGGTGATTGGTGTCTTGAGATTTGCCAATACGTGCATGACCATGTGATGACAGTAGAGGACGCGAACAAACTTAAGTTCGTCATCGACTTGAACACGTTCGAGTACGACGTTGACTGCGGCGGCAGGGTACTGACCGTCAGCAAGAGCAAGCCTCTCCCGCCACAAGTCCGACTATTCACCTACAAGGACATCTGCGACACCCCAGCACTGTTTGACGGCTGCTCATTCGACAGGAGCGTGTTCTTGTGGGCCGTGGAAGGCTACACGCAGGAAATGATCGGGTTCTTCATGGGTGTCAGCGCCAGTAAAGTCTCCCGCATCCTCAACCAGCCACTCGACGAGTAGGAAACACGATCATGGCAGTCTCGAAAGAATCTACTATTTTCCCTGTTGGAACGATCTTCGTTGATCGCGGTAATTACCTGACAGGGGATAGTGTCATCTTGTTCTATCAAGTAGTGCGCTGCACGGAGCGAACCGTGTGGTACCTGCAAATCCGCGCGCAGGTAGTCGCCTACGACTCGGCAGTACTAAGGAAAGACCTTGTTCCGATTGCGGACACCTACAACCCAAAGGCAAAACCACACATGGCACGCATTCTCCGAGAGAAAACATTCCACTGCGTAAAGTCACCAACCGGAGACATAATGCTCCCGTGGGACGGCCAGCCAGTCAGCCAATACTACGGATACTGACATACAAAAAGCAGTGGCCCACCAAGAAAACCAAGGTGGGCCACTGCTTTTACCGTTAGGACTCAAAACTCCTCAGTGCGCTTCGTCCCTCTCGGGCGAGAAGCCACGCGATAGCCGCAACCTTCCGGTAGCGCCCGTCATAGTCATCAAGGGCCGCGCCAAGAGAAAGGTTCTTATCCGACAAGTGCGACTCCTTGAACAAGGAAACGAACGCATATTCCTCGTCATTACGGGGATACCTGTTAGCTAACGACCTGATCGAATCGTCCGTGAGAATCATGCCCTGATAGCCGGGGATACTGCCTCCGGCTACAAGACGCACAGCAACCTTCTCAAACGCCTTCCACGGGGCAACAATGCCCGTCCGAGAGTGTTCCGCGCAAGCAGCGTCATACATCATTTCCGCGATCTCGCTGGACGTAACCGGATCACCCTCAATGAGGTCGAACTCTGAGCGAGTGTCATCATACGCGAACCACGAGTTAAGAACACGCCCGTTTTCACGCGAAGTCGCCGCATCCACCTCATCGGAACGACAGAACCCAGCGGACGAGAAAGCAGGCAAAGAACCTTCTTTACGCGACTGTGTTTCCACGAACCTACGGGCCTTCATAAACTCTCGCAGGAAAGCCTCAGTAGGGTCGTTAATATCGTCAGACAGAGCAAAAGACGACCTCACTGCCATCTTGTATGCCCACCACGCGGTATGCGCGGCAGTGCGCACTACCGCAGTGTCCCGAGAGTCACTAGGCGGCGCTTCAGGAATGCTAATACTGCCCGCATATGCAGAATCTTGCTTATGCGTCGCGTACACCTGTGGCTCGCGCACGTCAGCGCTCCCATACAACGACAATAAGAAACCATTCTCCACGCCAAGCGTTTCCCGAATCCTACGGATAGTGCGACGGCACCGCATCGCAATACGGTTCACATCTTCCTCGGTCAGCTCCCACATGATTGTGCAGTTCAGTAGAACCGCCGCGTAGTACGTCATGGCCGTCGCGTTAGCAGGCTTGAACTGTTCGGGGAAAGTAAGAGAAATATCGGGTTCAATCGCCGCACGATCTCCCTCTATCTTCCACTTCAGCTTGTTCATGCTTGTCGCAGCCTGAACCGAGTACGTTTGCCGTCTAGGACTACTAGAAACCTCTAGCACCCCCACAAAACGCGGCTTCTCCCAGTCCGGCTCCTTGTAGAACACATTCCAAAAACGCCGATCACCATAAGGGCGCGGCCTAGACACAGGCTTCAGGGTGAGCCTTTCAGGTAATAACAGCATGATTATCGTCCTCTCTGGTTGAGACTTATGCAGTTGATGTGAAATAGCTGCCGCAGCCTAATTGGATTAGATTGCGACAGCCGTCTTTCTTCTAGGGTTTATCGAACACGTCTCCATAAGCCAGAACGTTCAGGCTCCCTAAACGCCTGTACGATCTCTCTCGCTATCGTGTCCTCGTTCGACCACTGGTTCACGCCAGTAACGAAGCGACCTTCACCGTTCTTCCATACGCCGCGATAAATCATTCCCGGCTTACCGCGCTCTCTTACACAGCAAGACTCTTCCGTGTCCACCTCGATAACGAGGCCGGTAGCCGGGTCAGTGATGTAGCCGTAGCAACCGCGCGCAACACCGTTAATACGGATGTTCTTCATGTCCACCTGTAAGGCTGGGTTAAGCCGGTGGAGTTGGTTACGGAACTTAACGACGAGAAGCATTGGGAAGTCCTTTCCTTGTCATAGCTCAAGAAGAGCCGGGTCTTTTGGTTTCTCGCCGCGATACATAGCAAGAGCATCAGCATGTGCGCGACTGTAGCGAGTAATAAACGTTTGCCGAGGCGTTGCAGTCGGGCCTTCCATTGCGCTTTGTAGGCACGCGGTTCGGTACGCAGAACACGACGCGGCAACCAACTGCCGTAACAGAGTACGAACTTCTTCCGGCGACCAGTCAAGCAACCTCACGTGAACCGGGATAAGCGTAAACGCATCCTCATAATCGAGGCGGGGCACCTCGCCAACACTGATCGCCTCACCAAAGAAGTCGAACAAGATAACGCCACTGTCAGGCACGCGGCCTTGCTCAACCATGCGCGCCATAGTGCGGCGAATACGAGTCGCCACACGCTTCACGTCATCAGCGTTAAAGCCCATCCAGTTCGGAACAGACGACATCATTAACGCAGCATGGCGGGCAATAGTGCGATCAACGGTCGGGAACGCGAGATCACCCTCGTCGAAATACCGCACCAACAGAGGAGACCTAGCCGCTTGTGCGCTTACGCGCCCCGCACGCATAGGAAACAGTTCAACCTCAAGCTCACCCAGCGGACGAACCGGATTACCACCGTTGCGCACGTCGAGACTACGGAAGTAGTAACTGACCTTAAAGCGGCGACCGGAACGTGAATCCACCTCACGTAGTCGAATATTCTCTGGGTTGTAAATCACTTCTACTCCTACGATTGCGAATCCAATGAGATGAGCTGGCTGAGGACGCTCTGTGAGCCTTCGATCTCCTGCACTTGTGCGACGAGCACGTCTGCGAGCTTCTTTGCCGCCACGTATTGCGTTGATTCAACGCCGTAGCGGCTCGCGATGTCCTCAAGGCGCGCAGGGACGGTTGTGGCGCTTCCATCCTTGGATGTCAGCATGTCCGCCAAGTTGAGCACTAGGAGTTCATTTGACTGGTAGGCACTGTCAGGGTTGCCGTGGTTGAAGATTTCCGCCCAGTACGTGAAACCGAGAGAACGCAACAGGTCGCCACCAAGTTCCTCGTGCTCGGATTGCTCATGGGCGAATTGATAACCAACATCATGCAGGTAGCCCATGACGAACATTTCTCGGCACTTCTCATCCGGCCAGCCAAATAAAGCCCGCCCCAGCTCAGATGCCTTCACCCCCACGCCGTGACAGTGACGCAGCCTGTTCTCATCCATGCCAATTGCAAGCATCGCATCAGTCATCATGCAATCCACTTTCAGAGCTGGACGGACGCGGGTAGGCCGTTCGTGGTCATTGGTGCGCTCATGAGCGTCGAGCAGCGTTCGCTATAGCTATTCCTGAACGTCGTGTACAAGGTGTTACGGTCAACGCCAGCAGGAACAGCCTCTACCACCTCGGCAGCGTCCTTAAACGCCGCCCACATGCAGAACACGAGGTGACGAGTGAACATACGAGAGCGTTCCTCGTCCATGAGCATCAAGTTCGAGTCCATCACGAAATGCCCGAACGCATACGTTTCTAGAGCCTCACGCTGAGTGATTTCCTTACCGAACAGCGTGAAAATAACCGGCCTATGAAGCCCCTCGTTTTCGATAACGACCTTCATGTGGCGACGAACATTACGAGCCGCGACAGTCGCATCCTCAACAGTGAACGTGGCGGCGGTAAGGAGCTGAGCGACAGTGAACCGCAAGGCTTCCTTATCAGCAAACAATGAGTCCGTCGTGTACTCACACAACGCAGTCCCATTGGGGAGCTTCACGCGAATACGCCCCATGTCAGCGTCGGTCTCAAACCGGGCAACCTTCTTCTTCCCCTCAGCCCGGAAGTTATAAAACACGTCCCCGCCTTTCACGGACACGCGATCAGGATAGTAAAGCACGGCTAGGTACCTCTTTCTTTGCAGGTTTTGGTCTTGACTGTTAAACGCCCACTAAACGGCGCACACCACCGTTAAAGGTCAGCCGGAATCCGATCATTACGGTCCAAGTTGTACTGGCTGATCTGAAAATCGTAGTCCACGCTGTACATCTCGTTATAGGCGCGTGAAGCGTCTATGCCACGGAAGTTCAACGAGGCCGCGCAAGCGTTCTCATGCGCCCGCCAAGCCGCATAAACCATGTTCAACAGTCGCTTACGGTTCCCCCCAGACTGGTGAATCAAGTCCGTGCGAGCCATGAACGTCCCCGGCGCGGTCTGCGCGAACACGTCCAGCTCGCCGGGCCGATAGTAGTGCAGCATCCCACCCAACAGGTCGAACACGATGTCCAAGGGCATACCGTTTTCCCTCTGGTCTGCTCGGCGCATAAAATCACGCGCCCGGCTTGCAACAAGCATCAAGTCCTCCCGCGTGTACCGCCACGGGGCGACAAGCGGGAACATGAGGCACGCGACCATACGCAAATCCGGCTTACGTTCAGCGACGTAAATGTTCCACGCGAACGACGCTTGCGGGTGGAAGCCCGTAGTCTTACCCGTCGCAGTCACTTGAATCGTGGACGCACCCACTTGCCGCAACGTTAAAACCCCAAGACTCAACTTAGGGTTTCCGGGCCTCTGGTAGGACACAACAATGTCCCCCTGATACGTCCCCCACACGTTATCTTTCAAGTCAGGGGACAAGATCACGTTCCGAGGATGGAAAAACATTCTTTTAAGCCTCCAAAGCGGCCACTAATAGTTACCGATAACAGCATGAAACGCGCAGAATAACAGGGGAAAGGCGTTAAAACGAGACGTTTTTAAGCGTTAGTACCTAGTGAAGGGACACGTCCATGCAGCTCTCAGACGCATTCGACCTCGGTAAGGCCACCACAGCCACACTCAAACGCCAAAAAGTAACACTCGACCAAGTACGAGCCGACACCGGACTACGAGCCAAGATCACAGCAAGCGTCCTGCGCAAAGCCATTAAAGACGGCTTCCTATGGGACGGTCTGAAAGTGCGCGTCCAAGCGTGGGGGCCAGCGGTTCTTGTTGAGCTGTGGGCGCTCGCCCAGCCAGACGACCAGAAGCAGCTATCGGGCTTGTTCTCAATCGTCCAAAGCGAAAGCGGTAGGGCCGTCGTCAATATCGCGCCAGAACTAGAAATCAGTAGGCAACGCGCGAACATTATTCTCCGCAACCTCACGTCCCCCCAAGGCCAACCGCCGTTGAAAAACGACCTCGGTCTCTACGTTGGCTACGGGACGCGCCCCAGCGACGGGAATGCCACCACGCCACGCTACCCAGCGGACATGCCCGAAGCAGCCAGCGCAGTGCTTTTAGCGCTCCCGCAAGACGTGTCAGAACGCCCATTGGTGGCGGGCAGTCGCGTATTCACCGTCCGCGAGTGGGACAGTATCGTCCGCGCCAGCATCCTGAGCCTACGTTTCCTCAACGATGGACTGATCGTCTGCTCCCGCTAAGGTTTACGAAAGACACTCGTGTTAAACCTCCTTACTGGCCCTGCCGAAGCATTGACATATAAGCCATACAACCGGATTTTTACACCGCCCTTAGAAAGGCAGGGTTTCTCATGCCAGCGCTTTACATCCTCATCGGCCCGGCGGGAGTCGGTAAGACAAGCCTCGCAACGGGGATTAGCGCCGGTAACACCGTGTCTACAGACGCTATCCGCATAGAACGATACGGTTCCCTTACAGAAGGCAACAAACACAACCCGCAAGTATTCAAGGCCGCTTACAGCTACATTCATACGCTGTTAGACATGGGGCAAGACGTGTTCTTTGACGCGACGAACATTAGGCGGCTCTTGCGCGCCGACTTGTATCAGGACGTGAAGAAACGCCACCCCAATGTCCCGGTTGTGGCGCTCATTGTTCATAAGCCTCTCGCTCAGATTCTCGCCCAGAACGCTTTACGTATGGGGGACGCTCGGGTACCTGAAGAAGCTATCCGCTACATGTACCTGCATTTAGACATCCCGCGCCTCGGAGTAGACGCAGACGCAGTAGAACTACAGTGCCCCGCGTTCGACGACTACATTCCCGAAATGACGTTCAACATTGACGCGCCCCACCGCAACCCCTACCACCTGGAAACAATCGCTAAACACCGCGAGCGCGCCATACAAATCGCATCAACCAGCCCATACGTGGACAACCCGGCGTTAGCCCACGCAGCGGCTTACATTGACCTCGGTAAACCCGTCGCACGCACCCCTCAAGACACGTCCACGCCATCAGGCGCTTACGCAGCGGCCCACTGCGGCGGCTACGACATGTACGACTGCTACGAGAAAATCAGCGCACTCTACTTCCTCATCGCACACAAAAACGCACTCAACCCCTACACGTGGCACGTAGCCGAAAGCATCTTCCAACACGTCCACGCACACAGTGGCTTCACGAAACGCTACACCGCCACACACCACCTCACGCGCGACATAAACGCCACAAGCAGACAGTTAGCTTCCATTGACCAGCAAGCCAGCCTCATCGACACGCGCCTACTCAACGACTTCAAGCGCCTACAAGCAACCGAAAGGAAAACCGCATAATGGCACGCAACCCAGATATCGCTCAGGTCCCGACCAATCCTAACGTCACTGTCAGACTTGAGTGGGAGAAGAAAGACGAACGCGGAGTCCTTATTTTCAGCGACGCACGATATGAGCCGATCAGTGTTGAGGTGGAGGAACTTAAAGGAACCCACCAACCGATCACTCGCATCATCTACTACCGTGGCAGCACCGGCGCTGCGCGGTATGTCAGGCCAAAGTCAGGCGCACCATTAAACGCGCAAAGCGTCATGGCAGGCATTGAAGTAACACCGGACAGAATGCGCTCTGTTCAACGCATGATTGGACTGAAGAAGATTTTCTTCTACAAGGCCGTATCTCTCATTAAGAACGGCCCGCTCGTTAACCACCCTGAGTTCAAGAGGCCCAAGACGCTTGCTGAGGAAATCGCGCGTTGGGCGTTCCACTTGTATGAGGAACACGGCGTTAAGTACGACGAAGCAGCAATGTGTGACTATCTCGCTGCGGAAGTAGTAAAGCTCGACAAAATGCCGCAACAGCCGTTGGTAAGCCAACGTAATCTACGCGCATCCATCACCTACCAGCAGTTCTTAAAAACCCCCGGCCTCATTGACGACCTAGACGCACACGACACCGCGCTCTACTGTCACGCGCGCGACATGAGCATTAACTTCATTTCATTCCTACTCGCACTCCCCAAGGAAGAAGTGAAAGACATCATCAAGGAGAGCCGACGGGCAGGAAAGAAACCTCGCACAACGGGGGAGAGTGGCGAGTCAAAGCTCTATCCCACCGGCACAATCCTCGTGACCTCATGGAGCTACGAGAGGACAACTGTCGCTTTCTGGCAGGTTGTTCGCAGCACCGAGAAAACCCTCTGGGTTCAACAAATCCGCGTCACGCCAACAGTTAACACTCCGGCATACAAGGAGCTAATGCCCGTCATGCCCCCAGAACCAGTTGACGACACCGTGTACCAGTGCCGAATTAACCTCCGGTTCGGACGAAACACCCCTATCTGCATTCAGAACGCGCGCGCATACGTCTGGGACGGTACGCCCGCGCAAGCATCCGGCGACTATTTCTAACCAACAGCAACCATCTAGCAGGAGAAAGAGGCAAACCAATGAACCAGAAGAAAGAAACTGTCCCTCTCCACGGGTATGTCGGTGTGACCGCTGATGTCGAGTGGGTCAAAGATGAATGGGATAAAAAAGGAGAAAGCGGCAGGTTAACGTTCCACGGCACAGGTAACTTCCAAGATAAGTTCCCGCCATTGGCGTTTAAGGTCGAACGCCTTAAAGGCAGCACCATCTCGCTCACGCGATTCACTTATTTCCTCAATGGGAAAGAAAAAGCGCGCTTCATTGACGACTTGGAAGAAGGCAGAGTCGTCGATGCGAACATGGTCGCGTTCTACGCCGACTGGTGTCTTGAAGGTAAGTCACAGTTCCCAAGCACCTACGAGCAAATGCTTCGTTACAAAGCCGCCACATACATCCAGAAGGGGCCATACGCGCGGTTCGCCTATCGCCTCGCAGGAACATCCACTCTGGTGTGGAAAATCGCAGAATGGGCAACACATGTCCTACAGACGCGCGGCCCGCGATGTGAAATAACCGGAATCTACGATTACGACACGAACGAAATCCTAGAGATTCTAGGCAGCAATGTTACTTTCACAGAAACAATGGAAGAAAAGGGCTTCCCCATTCACTTCCCCTCGCTCTTGAACACGCCGGGGTACTTCATGCCACATGTAAGCGTGGAGAGCAACGCTTTCGCAGCAGCCGCACTCGGAGCCGAAACCAAAGACATCGCGTGGCTATTAGCAATTTCAGAAGAACAAGCCAGAGCATTCAGCGCCCCCGCGCGCAGAATATGGCTATACCCGCGAAACGAGTCAAAACTCTACCCCATTGGGACAATCTTCATGACCGCGCGCCCTATGGCATCCGATCAAGTACTTCTTAGGTACTGGCAAGTAGTCCGCTGCACGAAAAGAACCCTCTGGATGCAAGAGCTACAAGCCGCAGGAGACCGCCAGACAGGACAATATCTCCCCATACGCGACACTATGAAGAACGACGCGATCTACGAGTGCCGCATCAACCTGAAGGCCGCACCCGGGGCACCCATCCGCATCGACGGGGATATCGCAACCATCTGGACCGGGAAAGTATTCACAGAGGACGCTCATCGCACTGTTTAGTCGCGCGAAACTATCCGACGATTACTCCTACTAGCCAAACACAACCATTTAGCACGAGAAAGGCAGTAGTCCAATGAGTCAGAAGAAAGAAACCGTCGCCCTCCTCGGGTATGCCAGGGTAATCGCTGTTGTCGAGTGGGAAGAAGAAGGGAAAAGCGGAAAACTCAATTTCCACGGCGCAAGCGACCTTCTGCCGTATGAGTTCAAGATTGAGCACCTTAAAGGCACTCATATTCCACTCGCACGGGTTTCCTATCTCCTCAATGGGAAAGAAAAAGCACGCTTTGTTGTACCCGCACGAAACGGCGTTGACCTAGACACTGTCACGGGATACGCAGTTAACGCCAGTAGGGGAGACTCGCAGGTTCCAAAAACATTGTTCAGCAAAGTCAGCGCTTACGTGTCTCACGTGGGGCCATACAAAGAGAGCTTCCCTAGCAACTTAGATAAGTATGAGGCGCTACGCACAATCACAAAGTGGGCAGATCACGTGCTGAAAGCACACGGCCCACACTATGAAGTCACTGGCATCTACAACTACTCGACAGGGGAAGTTGAAGAAGCGGAAGGTTTCGTTGACTTCACGGACAAAATGCTGAAAAAGGGTTTCCCCATTTACTACCGGATGCTCTTACACACGCCGGGGTATGTCATCAGCGGCCTAGATCGGAACGACAACATAATTGCGGCTATCGCGCTCGGAATGGAACCCGAACACATTGCACGCCTGCTAGTACTGAAGGAAAAAGATGTCAGGAACATCGCCACTTGCATAGTCGAGCAAGGGGAAGCTCAAAACGACTCGAAACTTTACCCCATCGGCACAATCTTCGTAACCGAACGCCCCATGCCCCTCGACGTAAGAATAATTAGGTTCTGGCAGGTGATTCGATGCACTGAGAGAACGCTTTGGGTGCAGGAAGTACATGCTGACCAAGCTGTCCCCAGCGACCGAGACCGGTTCCCCGTCCGCGACATGCCTGTGAACAACACCATTCACATGTGCCGAATCAACCTGAAAGCCCACCGCGAGACACCAATTCACATTGACGGGGAACTTGCAACCGTATGGGCCGGAAAAGTCCTCACAAAAGACAGACTGTGGTCATATCGCTCTTAGCGGCGAAAAAACGCTCTTTTTTATCGAAAACGGGGCGCTCAGAACACAAAATTGCTCTGAGCGCCCCGTTTAGTGTTTTTAGAGAGCTTCTAGTCGCCCCACGTTAGGTCGCCGTTTTCATCTGTCTCAGCGGAGACAGTTCCCTTGGTCTGAGTGAAGCCCATACGGCCACCCTCGTCACGCTGCTTAGTCATGCGCACGTAGTAGAAGATGAGGAACGCGGCCAATAGGGTAAAAACAATCGCGAACACGATTGAGACAATCGAAATGATGGACATGTTGAGTGTTCTTTCTGTGAGAGTGTTTTAGTTGATGGAAGCGAGTTCTTTGATCTTGTCGGGCCTATAGCCACCCCAAGAATCAATCGTTCGAGTCCCGTCAGTCACGGTAACAACCGGAGCTGATGTGAACCCGAGGGCTTTCACGACCTCGATCTGGCTTGCGTCAGCATCAAGGTCAACGGTCGTATAGGGCACGCCACGGCGGTCAAGTAGCCGCTTGGTTGCGACGCACTGTTGGCAGTTGCTTTTAGTGTAGACAGTGAATGTCATGGTGTTTCTTCTTTCTGGCTAGTTTTCGGGCTTGTTGTTTGGTTTGGAGTAGTCACGGTTCAAGATGTGGGCAACGTTTACGAGCGGCCACCCACGCTCTTCTGCTTGCTCAATGTTTCGGACGATACGAACACCTCGCTTAGGGCCACCGATCACGCGGGCACACAAGTTCAACCACTCATACGCACCCCACGCGCTATCCGGCGGGAAGCTGTCAGCGGGGGGACATACGACGGCGACGGTATCGCCCTCGGTTGCGTAGATAGCGGCCTGTAGGTCACGCGCGGCCTTCTCATGCTTACGGGCGATTTCTTCAATCCCGTCACCCACCCACGGGCCGGGCTTAGTCGCCCCAGTTTCCCATGCTTCCACGAGCTTCGGGCCGCGTGCTTTGAGTGCGCGAGCGAGCTGCGCGCGCCCTAAACCAATGCTTTCCCGATAGGCGAGTACTTCCCACGGAAAGGGGCGCTCATCGTCCTCAAGGCTGACTTCAACCTTGATGTCTCGGACACTGATCGTGTCATCATCGAGGATATAAGCGAGGAACCGAATGAGGTCCTTGATACGCAGCGGGTATTCATCTGGCCCATACAGGTCAGTGGTCGCGCCGTCGAAACGCTGCCAGACCCCACGAGCCTCATCCCACTGCCACACGGGGGTGCCTTGCTCACTGTCAGACATGCGCGAGATACGTTCCTCAATGTCAAAAACAGTGTCCCCACTGATAGAGCCGGACGGGTAACTAATAGTAATCATTCTGTTCGTTTTTCCTATTGGTGTTTGCTGATGTTGTGGTGTTAAACAGTTCGGACTGTGCGCTTGCGCGGTTAAAGCTCGATTTGTCCCGCTGCAATAAGTTCTTTCAACTGTGCGAGAGTTTCATCCGCGTGACGACGCTCGGCTTCTTGCTGCGCGCGTTCCGCTTCCCGTTTCGCTTCCCGCGCTTCAATGCCGCGTCGCTTAATTGACTCGACGATCTGCCGGTTAGCTTGACGGATACGTTCTTTCGCTTCGGGGGAGTCTTGGGCTTTGCGCGCTCCGCTGTTAGTGGTTGATGGTGTTTGTGTGCGCCCGTGAATGAGTTGCTGGATACGGTCAGGCGAGTAAGCGGCAACACTACTGGACTCACTGTCGGCTGAGAACACGGCAGCGGCCTCAACGGGGGACAAGAACGTGCCCCCAGAGATCGCCTCGCTCACGTCTTGGAAGTGCTCATACAAGCTCTTGAGCGCACCGCCCTCATTGAAACGCTGAACAGCGATAGCGCCCGCACGTTCAATGCCACGCTTTGACGCGCCACCGGCTGCTGCCATGTGAGCCGCACGGCGATACAACAAGCCCGCGTACTGGTTGCTTTCCTCAAGGGCCTCATCAGCACCGTCGTTCATGGTGAGTTCAGCGAGCACACCCGTGTCGCTTTCCTCCAAGCCCTTAATGATCTGGCTTCGAGCTGAGGCCGCGCGCTGGCGAACCACACGCAAAGCCTTATTGAACCGGGCAACAGTCACGTAGGAGCCGCCCGTTTCTTCTTCTTGCATAAGGTAGGAAACAGCGGCCCTCATGTTCGCGTCCGTCGCGTTCGGGATAATGCCCTCACGCCACGCTTGAGTGAGTGCTTCCAGTTTCTTAGGCGCTTCGGGGAGCGGGCGGATGAGGCCGGTTTCGGACAGTTTCGTGAGGCATTCGCGCATCGTTTCAGGAGTGACATACATGTCTGGTCACCGGCTTTCTACAAGGAGTTTGGTTTGCTGTTTGTCGAGTTCAAGCATGTCAGGTGTTGGGCGGACTTTCGTGTAGATTTCTTTCGCGAAAACCGCTTGTTCCTGTGGGGAGTATTCCTGCTGGGGACGCAAGTAGCTCAAAGTATTGTTGATCGCCGCGTCTACGTCACTTCCCGTCTCCACGTGGGAGAGGGCTTCAGTGAGGACGCTTGCTACCGCGCTGTGATTGATTTTGCCGCTCAGGAGCTTCACGTCATCCAAGGCTGCTAACGCTGCTTGATGGCGCGCGTCCTCTAGGTTCATGCCGCCGCGCGCGGCTTGCATGATGATCGCCTTGGGGATTGCGTGAACGTTGTGGAACGTCTTGTACCACCCGTAGCGGCACGCATTATGGAAGATCACGCTTGTTGTCTGCGCGCACACTGCCTGTAGGGCGTGGGAGGTGTGGGCGAGTTCTTCCATCGTCTTGGAGGCCACGTAAGCGTTGTAGGCTTCCACGAGGCTAGTCATCTTCGGGACGACTTCTTCAAGGGTGGTCTTAATCTTGTCCAGCCCGCTAATCATGTCCGCGTGCTGGGGGATATCTTCGAGCATGAACCCAAGGTCGCGTGCGGCTGAGTCAATGTCTTGCGTGGTCAAGACCGGGTAGGTTTCCAACTGGCGGCGCACGGCCTTGGCTTCTTCTTCCGCGCTGTATTGGCTCATGCTCATTCCGCGCTGGCGTTGAGTGGAAGCCAAGTATTCTTTTTCGCGCTCAAACTGGGCCGCGTCACTCATGCTTTTACGCGCGTCCCCGATGCTGTCAGCGTCAAGCTGGTTCAAGAATGTGGTCGGGTGCTTCACGTACCGCAGATCGCGATTCTCGGCGGCTACAAGCTCCCGATAGTCTGTTGCTTCACGCAGGATATCTTCGGCCCGCAAACCGGCTTCTAGGGCTTTCTTCCATGACCGGAATGCGCCCTTCTTGTTCTCATGCCGAGGGTAGATCGTCCAGAACGCGCGAAAATCCGCGTCGTCATACAAACAGCGTTCCCGCTTCGGGGAAGCGGCCTCCATGTCGCCCTCGGTTACGTCGAGAACAACCACGTCGTGTGCGTCATCTTGTCTGGACGCTAATTCTTTACTGCTCATGGTGTTTATGTTTTCTGGCTGTCGGCTTGGTTTGGTTAGTTGGAGAGAGCGTTTTTGGTTTCTTGGAAGATGTCGTCGGCAGAGGAACCAATCAGGTCACACAGGCGCGCGTATTCATCAACAGTGAATGTCTCATTGCAGGTCTGGTTGAGCTTGCGAGACATGGTGACGCGGGAAAGGCCGATAGCGTTCGCCGCATCAGCGATGCTTATTCCCTTTTCGTATAGGCGTACTTTGAGCCGGTGGCCGACTGCACGCCGGAAGTCGCCTGATGTGTACTCTGTGGTGTCCATGCCCAAAAGAATATACGAAAACCGCACACACGTAAAGTTAAGCGCACACATGTTTCAATTTCGATACGCTTGTGGTATGGTGAAACCACTAACCAAACACAAACAACGGCCCACGCAAACCAACAACGAGCCATTAAAAACGGCAACCAAAAAGGAAAAGGCACTATGGCAAACCCGCGTAATCCACTCACAAGGCGTTTCGCGTCTTTCGGCGCGCGCCTCATCAGGTTCACGTTCATCATCACCGCATACGTGATCGGCGGTAGCCTATCCGCGTCCCTCACGCGCCTAAACCGGCAGATGGCACGCAACGACGCTCAGCTCGCTCTTCACCCGCCAACAGACGCGACAACGCAAGTCCCTAACCCGCTCCCAGACGGGGCTATCACCGCTCACGTCTCATCGCACGCAGGGGCACCCGCATACTCTGCTTCCGAGAACGTGCTTGTCAGCCCCGTGAGCCTCTTCCATCAGCCGTTCGTGTCTTACATTTCCCTGCTCATCATCATTTTTGCTCTCACCTATTTCGCTACCCGCAGGGGGTGGAGTCGCATCCCTAAGCTGGGGGAGTATCGGACAATGACCGGCAGGCAAATCGGAGAGAAAATCTGGGGATTCATGACGACCGTCGCATTCCTCATGGGTTTCGCCCTCCTGAGCGCAATCTTGCATACGGCACTTATTCGCTAGAACGGAAACACTTCTTATGGACATCGAATACGACCCGTGGTCAGGGGAAGAAGAACCCCAACAGCCCCCCAAGCGCGCCACGGTACAAGCTGAAGCACGCAAGGCCGCTAAGACCGGAAGCCAGAGTCGCAAGGTCTACATCGTGTGCGCAATCCTCATCGCGCTACTCATGGGTTTCTTCATCCTCGGGAAAACCGTCTACAAGCCCGCAAAAACCACGCCAACACCCAGCGCCCCCACCTCAACCAGTCCCGCTCCGCGCGTCACCTACAACGCAAGTGACTACGAGGAAAACCCAGACACTTGTAAGCGCATGTACGAAACCGGAGACCCCCAGTTGTACTGGTCATGCGTCCAAGGTGACCTGAAACTCGGGGCCGTCTCGTGGACAGGGAAAGTCAAAGACCGTCCCGAAAACTCTCGCCCCTCACTCATCGCCCCCGGTAACGGGCTTGGCCCATACAACGACGGCGTGATCGACCCGGAGGCAACAGCGACATGCTTCGCTGAAACCTGCCTCGTCCCCGTCACGTTCGACAACGGCAACAAGCCCGCATACGCCCTGTTCAGCATCTACGACTCGTGGGCAGGGGGAGTGTTCGTCCCCGTCGAGGACGCAGCCCAAGTCCTCACCCCCAAAGTCATCTTCTCCTACGTGCCAAACGGAGACGCATCCCCAGACCCCGACATCGCACAAGCAACCCCCACAAGGCTCAAGATCGACGGGAAAACCTACGTCGGTTTCCTCCCATACGCAGCCACCTACTGTGGGGAAACAACCAGCGAATGCCAACACAACCGGGAAGCAGACCGCTCTAAAGTCACCCCCACCGGCACCACGCACATCCTCTCCCCAGCGGAAGTACACGTGACCACGAAAAGCCCCGCCAGTAAGTAGTTCCAAACCCAAAAGCACCAACCAGAAAAGACCAGACCCGAAATGACTCCACTTATCCTGATCGACACCGACGGACACATGTTCGTCGCCCCCGGCTCACAGGCAGCTATCCCGTTCATCGCAGAAGTCATTGAACGCACCGAGGACGGGTACGATCTTGCAGATGCTCTCCTGATCGCAGAAAGCCTCTACGACCTCCACGAGGACGGGAATATCCCCTACATCAACCCCTACGACCTTTCACCCGAGGACACTCTGGCAGTCACCCGCCACATCAGCGCGTTTCGTTTCCGCGCGCGCTTCCTCGCATACCAGCCCTCATGGCAGGTCTACGTGGACGACGCTCCCGTCCGCTTCACCCTCGAAGATGTGTTTAACGACGAGTATTCCTGTGAGCGCATCGCCCACGTCCTCGACAATCACGGCGTACACGTTCCCGAGGGAGAAGAAACCAACTTTGACTACGAGAACAAGAAACAGCGAGCACTCCTGTGGTGTGTTGCAGCCACGTGCGCGCTCCTCCTCGGAAACAACCGGTCGTTGGAAGCCCGTGACCGGCTCAACCGGGAAATGTTCGGCGGCAGTCAAGCTCTCGTTGGCCCCGTTCCGATGAAAATGTATTGCGATACGGTGAACGAGTACGCGCTCACCATGCCCCGCAGTCTCGCTGTCGCAACACGCCTCCTAGCGGACAGTTACCTGTACGAGAACACGCCGTATCGGCTCCTCGACGACACGGAACTCATGCACCTACGCATGGCCGACAAGTCATATGAATGGCTCGCTCCCCGCTATACGCTCTCCGGGAACGTCCTCACCTACGAGTGGTACAAGGACGCTAACACGTACACGTATCTCGCAGGCCGTCTCTCCATCCCCCGAAGGCTCCTAGAAGGCGGCGTAGACGAAGTACAAGAACTCACCATGATCGCCCGCGATACCCTCGCAGAACACATGCGAGACCAGCCCGAAACATTCCAGCACGGCTTCCTGCTGGGCGCTCGCGGGGACGAGTGCGTCACCCAAGGACAGATCGCCTACATTGACGGCCATGAAGTCCCCGCATACACGTACCCGCCGTTCACGCCGGGCTTCGACTACGACATTTGCCGACTATTACGCACGGTGCCCGGCGGCTACTATGCGGGCACTTTTACCACCGTCATCGACGAAAACTTTGGTATTTACTACCAGCCAAAAGAAGCAGTTTAAGGAGGCTTGTCCCGTGACTATCGGCGCATACCCAGCGTTTATCTCAATTAACCGCGAAGGGTTCTACATTGCAGGACCCAAAGACCTAGAGGACGGGATATTTGACGACCTGCATTTCCCGGAAGAAGCGCTCGCCCAAGCAGCACTGTTGGGGGACTACGCGGAGCAGATCTATGGAACGGACGAGAAGTTCTACGACGCAGAAATCGGGAAAGCCGTTAAGCAAGATTTCGTAAACTGGCTCACGGACTTGCTCGAATCCGGCTTCCCCGTAGATGTGGGTAAAGATTTCGCTAACCTCAAAGCGCTTGAATGCCCCGACAGGTTCTGGCCGCTATTTAAGCCCGGCGCTGGTGCCTACATTGACCTACTGGGCAGTGGTTCATTTACGGGGGATGAGGAAGTTGGTTACAAAGACCGCCGAGGACTGCATCTCACGGGAATGAAGCTCGCAGATTTAATCAACGACCATCTGCATGAAGATCACCTAATTCAGGCCATTGAACAGTCCATTGATGGTGACGATGACATTTTTGAGGACGAACCGCACGGTCGGAAAGGCTTATGCTATGCGTTGCATTTCCTGCATTTCACGGACGGCCTGAGCGCGCTTAATGCTTGCGCCAACCTCCAAAGCGTTCAAGCAGTGTTAAGAATACTCACTGAGGAAATGAATCTTTCCAAAAAGAGTCTGGGCATATCGAAGTACACAGACCTGACGGGCTGCACCATTGGTTTAGACGGGCGAAACGCATCAGATGTCCGAGACTACTGCTCATACCCAGCTTTAGTGTCGATTGGTAGGGACGCAGTTTTTGTCACTTGCGACGAGGACTTTGATGCCGCTTCTGACGTACTACGGTCAAACGCTGATATGGACGAAATGCGTAAAGTTTTCGGCCCAGAGTGCGAGGACCGAACATATGGGGACCGATATGAGGAAGAACTTGACGAACGCATCGAGGAATATCTGGACAACGCGCGGGAAGCACTTTCTCACGCACTCGGGTTCACGGGTAAGAACCGAGGCGGAAAACCTAACGGCGAATTAGTAGATATCGAAGGACATTCGATCAATCGCGCTCTCAACATTCCCGAGGAATACGACGCAGCTCTCCCCATCATGGGGCTATGGCAACCCGACAAGATTGCGCTCACCTATAGCACGTGGCTGTACTTACGGAGCGAAGAAAAAGGCGAGTGGCAGATTCGACTCGAAGGGCTTATTGCCCTATATCTGAGCGACGAAGAAATCGTCAAAGCCGTCGAGGACTTCCATGACACACACAGTGGCATTCCCATGCGACAAGAGTTCACGTCAATGACCTCGGACCTCTACAGCGGTATTGACGCATTGAATATGCTCGCCCTCTTGCATGACAGCCGCGAGGTCGCAGCCTTGGCCCTAGTGGACGCAGCCGCTAAGCGTGGAATCACGATCACCGGAGTGGAGTTCCGTTAGGCAACAAATGATTACAGCCAACCAAACCCATCACGCGCTCATCGCGCGCTTGGCCCTAGCAGTTTGCCTCATCGTCATGCTGCTAGGGCTAGGCGGCGTTCGAGGCGCATACGCTCTGCCAGCTAATCCCACTGTCTCTGATGAGGCTATTGAGGCGAACTGGAACAGTCTTGACGACGACCATAAGAAGATCGCGCAGGATGTCGTCTCAGCCGCGCAAGCCCAAGGGTTCAGTAAGGAAGCGGCAGCAGCTATCGCAGGGAACTTCTGGCGCGAGTCAGGGTTCAGTTTGGACGCACAAAACCCCTCTAGTGGCGCGTGTGGCCTGTATCAGGCTCTCGGCTCAAGGCGCACCTCGCTACTCGCAAAGAACGGCGTGAACTCCTGTAGCGGCTTGAAAGCCGATAAGACAATGGAAGCTGCCATTGAGGACGGGCGCTTAGAGTGGGTTGGTTGGAAAACCACCGCAAGTATTTACCCGTCAATGGCCCAGTATGCGCTCACCGACGCTGACAAGTACGGAGTGAAGGGCGCAGCCGTCCCGTCTGGGGAAGATAAGTTCGACAACGTAGACGCATTCAAGAAAACCGACAATTGGTATTTCGCGACGTGGATTTGGATGACGAACTGGGAAGCGCCCGGCGGCGCGGAAGCCGGGTTCATGAAGCGTGTCTCCTACACGGCGACAATCCTGAAGAAAGTCAACGGCGGTTCTGTTTCTTCATCGTCCGCGTCCGCCAGTTCAGATGGTGCCGGTGGTGGCATTAAGGACGATTGGGAACTGCCGGGTATGCCGAAGAAGCCGAGTATCACCGAAGGGCAGGCCGTGTCACTGGCTGAAGGTTCTCAGTTGTCTCAGCAGCAGAAAGACAACCTGTATGACATTCTCGCCCAACGAGAACTTGAGTCTCAGTCCGCGCTCGATAGGACTGTCGCAGTGGGCTGTTCGGTGTTCGGTATCTTGCTGATCGTCTGGGCAGTCATGCAGTTCGCTGGCTTAGCTGTCAGTCTTGTTTCCCCACAGTTGCACGCCTACCGGCTTGTCATGCTCGGGAACCTCGAATACGCGCCCACCCCGGAAGAAGCAACAAGCGACAAGTACGTGACCTTGAAGGGCGCGATAGGTATTGCTGTTGCGACGCTCATCATGGCCGCGCTCCTCCTAACAGCAGCCCTACAAGACGCAATCACCTCACTTTTAAGCTATTTCATCGGATAACCACGGAAGGACAACAACCCCATGAATCTCCCCGAAGGTCTCTCACAAGAGCAAGTAGATGAAGCGATTCGTATTACGGACGCTTCCGAAAAAGCCTACGGCCCAGTGTTCGCCACACTCATCTCCCTATTGCTTCCCTCGCTTTCGCTTGGCACCCCCGCGTATTGCCTCCCCGAAGATGAATATGAAGAGATTTTCGGCCCCGCACTGGGTGCTGAAGGCGTTCCTGATGGCCCCGTGTATTACGCGGTAGACGGCGAAGGGTTGAAGCCCGTTACGGCTGGGGAAGCCTTGATCGCAGTGTTCCCAGTGAACGCAGGGTTCCTCCTGACCGCACTAGGTGAAGCGCTGGTCTCTAAACTTTCCCCGTTTGTTCCCGACTATGCGGCGCGCGTAATGGGCGACGTGCAGGACGCTCGCATGAAGATGCTGGATAAGTGGCGTTACCTGCTTTCCCGTAAGCCCGAGTCTTTACGGTTCGGCTACTACAGCGTCAACGAAAGTGGCGTTATCACCATGAACGACGAAGGATACCCCGCTTTCAGCCTCTCTTTACGGGAACTCATGCAGAACGTGAGCGGCGAATACGGGGACTACGTGTTCGTGTCAGGCGGACGCGCCTACACGCCCAGCGAGGCCGCACGCAACGAAGCCAAGCTCCTATCCCAAGCGCAACTCGCCCCCTCAAAGAACGCTCTCCTCGGCATCCTCCAAACCCGCGCAGCCTACGAGGCAACCGTGAAGGGACTGTGACCCCGTGTTTATCGAAACCACACGCCCAGACGTGAAAGAAACCATCCTCGTCCCTAGCCGCGAGTGGGACGAGGCATGTAAGCCGATCACTAAAGCTATCCGCGAGCGCGGCTACGTCGATGTCGTGCGCACGACCCTTGGCCGGGACCCGCAGACACAATGGGTGTCGTTAGCTGGGGACGCAGAGGGAAGCATCGTGCTTGACGACGTTGAAGCCCCCTATTGCGGCGAGGTCGCCCTTAACGTCCCACACGCTCCCACGCCAGTTGTTGCAGTAAAGATGGGGGACGGGCCGGTCGAGTGGCGGCAGGAAGGTGATGAGATTGTGCCTCATCAAGACGAAACCGCATACCCGATTGATATAATTGCCATACTCCCATAATTTATGTACGCCATAGGAAGCTAAACATGGACCCGGAAAACACCCCAGACTTTGTGACCACCATCTTGAACGTCGGCACACACTTCACGGACGACGAAGCCCTCAAGGACCTCTACAGCCCCCTTGGAAGCATGATTATCCCTGAAGAGTTCGCTATCGTGCGCAACGAGGACGGTAGTTACGACGTTATCCGCGCAGACGAAGTAGACGACCCCTCCACCATCGTCACTGAGCCTCCTTTCATGGCCGATGAAACCGGCACACCCGCACGCGCGGTAGACGGCGAAGAGGAACCAGAAGAAGGCGACGAGTCGATCATCGTCCACTGGGACGAAGATGAGGACGAGGACGAAGAAGAAGCCTCTAGCATCACCGTGAAGCCGGAAGCTCTGGCCGAAGCCGACGAAACCGTACCCCTCACCACTGAAGCCGCCCCGCGTAAGAGCGAGAACGTGACAAGCCTCCTTGAAAGCGCCTCCAATATCGCGAACATCAAATCCGGCGACTACACGATCACCTACGGGGAAACCGTCAACATTAACCAGATCGACGCGCTCCTCCCGTTACGCGAATACCGTAAGGAAACCCGCAGGGGATTGAACAACATCGTCAAAGACCTCGGTATCCTCAACCCCATCGTCGTGACACTCACCGAGGAATACCAGAAGTACCTCGACGCTCACGGGTTCACGACCGCAGCGGAAGCAGACGCAGCCGGTTACGCGGGTGCACGCTACAAGCTCCTCGACGGCCTCCGACGCATGTCCGCAGCCCTGACCAACAACATTGAAGATGTCCCCGCGACGATCATTCGCTTCCGCGACCCCCAGCAGGCCAGCGAACTAGCAATATTCTTCTCTCTCGTCCTCAACCGCCAGCAAAAGCACACGTGGGCCGAAAAGTGGAAGATGCTCCAAACCGTAGACCGCTCCTACACCGTCGAAGCAACAGTCCTCGACTGGCTCCTAGACATCGACTTGGGCGACAGTATGCGCCTACGTGACGTAATGGAATGCGAATACCCCGAAATCATTGACGAGTTCGTCAGCGGGAAGCGCTCACTCCTCCAAAGCTACAACGCCTTGCAGAAGGCGCGCCGAGATGAACAAAACCCGCGTGCAATCGACGACAGTCGAAGCGTCAGTGACGTTGAAGAAGCAAAAGACCTCGCAAACGACGAGGAACAAGCACCACTGCCCGATGAGGAAGTCCAAAAGCTCCTCGGCATGGGTGAAGAACTCATCAGCGTCCGCGACGAACTCAACACTGAAGCGAACCTTTTCGCCGGACTAAATGACGAGGACCGCGAAAACTTGGAGAACACGCTCCTCCAAGACGAACTCTCTGGCCTGAAGGACGAGGACTTCCTCGACGAGGGCGAAGTCGTCCCGATCTTCAACAAGCCTTTCAGTCAGGGCGACGACCTTGACGATCGGTTCCCCGGCCTCGGTAAAGACGTTATCCAAGACCCCAAGAACCGCCAGCCACTCCCGCCCGAAACCCGCGCAGCTATCCTCATGCGCGACGGCGCGAAGTGTCAGGCGTGTGGGTTCGGTGAAGGCTACAAGGACAACATTCACCTCGGACTGTTGGAATGCCACCACATCACCGCCGTGTACCTTGGTGGCGCTGACACCGCCAGTAACTTTGTGACCCTATGCAACCGCTGCCACGCAGCCGTTCACATTTTCGCTGGCGTTGGTGGACGTATCTACATGGATAAGGAACAGTTCAAGACCGTTCCCGCAGCTCAGAGGCGCACCGACGCTATCTGCTTGCACTACGCGAAGATTCTCCTACGCGCCGAAGCTGAAACCGGTAAGCGCCTCCGCAAGTACAAGCCTGCCCGCAACCCGTTCTGGGTGGCTCAGGCAATCGCAGAACGCGACGTGAAAACCGTTGAAGCACTGACAGGTAGCGCAGCATGAGATGGCATGAAGCATCATTCATGAGCGCTCGCGGCTACGGGGCAACATTCCCCGACGCTGACGGCACTCTACGCGGCCTGATCGCAGCCTACATGCCCCTTGTAGGGGAGTTCTTCTGGGTTGCCCTCCCAGCACCCACGGTCGGTGGCCCGGCGCTCTCAGGGGCGTTCCTGCTGTCCCGCGTGAACGTGACGCGCCTTGCGCGCCTCATCATCGAGTCGAACGGGGGACGCGCAATGTCTGAAACTGACCTTGCGTCCATGTATGAGACCGTGATGGAAGAAGGCGCACCCTTCAAGCCCGAGAACGCAGACAGGCAAACTCTCATGGTGTTCCAAACACCCCGCGCACTCATCTACGCGGACGAAGAAAACGGAAGCGTCCTCGTGACACTAGGGAAACCGGGCGAGGACGAAAAGATCAACGCGCAACCCACGTTGAAAGTCTTATGCGGCCTCTACTCGCCAGACCAGACGCGCCTACACGAAGGACTCTGGAAATACGCGGCAGAACGCGGGGCCACGCTCCCTAAGCAGTTCGAGGCGGGCGGCTACATGTGGGCGCTCAAAACCCGTAGCGGACAGTGGGCTTCCCTTGAAAGCGATTTAGGGTACATAAAGAACCCTGATGCGGCGATCAAGCTAGAAGATGGCACGGAAACCACCTTGCGGAACATTCTCGACGAGTATCCCGCTATAGGAAACAACTTCATGTTCGATCTGAACGCCCACGCGCAGAACATGTACATCGTGCGGCGTGCAATCGGATACATGAAAGACCAACCCGCGCTTCCCGTGTTTGAGTTCGACCGCGAGGCGGCTATTATCCGTACCGCGAAAGCCTTACAACGCATGAAAAAACGAGCCGCTAGGCTCGCGCAGTAGCGTTACAAAGCAGGCAACAAACTCGCGGCTAATCCCATCAAACCAACAGGAGAGAAAATACTGATGCGTCCGTCGCTTTTGGCTTCATCGTGCGCCCTTGCGGTGCTGTTCGCTGTAGGTGTCGCACCGACCGCGTTCGCTGACACAACCAGCGGGACACCCACGCCGTCCCCGTCCGTGACCGCCACTGAAACGACCCCTACGCCGTCACCTACGCCCTCGGTAAGCACTACGCCTAGCGAAGCAACCCCCACGGTTTCGCCCGTCCCCACTGATACGCCTACCACAGCGACACCCACTCCAACCCCCACCGCCACCACGCCTGCCGCAGCCGACTTCATCCGCCAGCATTGGCAAGAAATGGGCGGCGAGAACGGTGTCCTCGGCTCTGCTACGTCCGGGCTAGTCCCATTGCGCGACGGCGCGTTCATCCAGTTCTATCGTGGTGGGCAAATCTACTGGACCGCCCAGTATGGTGCTCATGCTTCACGCGGCGGAATCCACGGGGCATACGGCGCATACAAGTGGGAGAACGGTCCCCTCGGGTTCCCCACGTCCGATGAAGCAAACCGGACAATCGCAGGTGTCCCCGGCGCAGTACAGACCTACGAGAACGGTCAGATCAGTTGGAGTAGCAGGGGAGGCGCGCACCCCATTTGGGGCAAAATCCTTGAACGCTACCAGAGCGCAGAAGCAGAAGGCCGTTCACTGGGTTGGCCGCTGAATGACGAGATGAAAGACGCGGCCAACGGTGGCGCATACCAACACTTCACTGGTGGCTCGATCTACTTCCACCCATCTACCGGCGCACACCGAGTGACCGGGGGTATCCGCAACATGTGGGAATCTCAGGGCTGGGAGCGCGGCCAGATGGGCTACCCGACGGGTGAAGAAACTGCCACGGCTAATGGCGGCGTGTATCAGACTTTCCAAGGCGGCACGGCCTATTGGTCGCCGCGTACCGGCAGCTATTACGTGCATGGTGCGATGCTTGGAGCATACGGGCGCGCAGGATACGAATGGGGACGTTTCGGCTACCCGACCAGTAATGAAACCCCGTCCGCTAACGGCGGCGTTTTCCAGATTTTTCAAGGTGGAACCGCTTACTGGCATCCCGGTTCGGACTCTTATTTCGTCCATGACGCGATCATGGGAACTTACCGCTATTACAACTGGGAACGTGGAGAACTCGGATACCCGCTGGGCGATGAGACCGGCACAGCGGGTGGCGGCGTGTACCAGCGTTTCCAAGGCGGAACCGCATACTGGTCGCCGCGTACCGGCTCTCACGCGGTCACAGGCGAATTGCTCGGTGAATACGGTAACCACGGTTACGAGCACGGGCACTTGGGGTACCCGACCTCTGAGGCTTACTGGGACGGCAACCGCCATAAGCAAAACTTTGAGCACGGTGTCCTCGAAAAAGCCCACGATTTCAACGTCGCGTGGGCTGGGCAGCCGAACAACTATTTCTGTGGCCCGACGAGCGGTTGGATGGTTCTTAACGCTATCGGCGCGCACCGCTCCGCGCAGGGCGTTCCCTTGAGTATTAACGCGCTCGCAAGCCGCGACTACATGAACACCGTCGGATACGGGTACACGAGTTTCCATGACCGTCGTTTCGAGTACGGCATGAACAAGTGGCTGGGATACGACGCATATACGACGATTCACACGCCCACGGTCGATCAGGTTCGTGAAGCCGTGAAGAACTCTTTCCGTAAGGGGATACCCACTGTTGTTGACGCGCAAGAACGCCGAGGCGGGCCGCACTACAACGGTCACCCGAACAGCACGTTCTCTCACATCATGGTTGTCACGTCCTATGACCCGAACACTGACTCTATGCGTATCGCTGACCCCGGTGTCCACTACCTGTGGGGCGGTCAAGAGCAGTTCTGGTATCACCTGCCCTCGTTCACTCAACGGTTCCTCCAAACTGAGGTTGAGCGTGACGGGCGTGAACATATCGGTATCTACACGGCACGATAAGGAAGAAGGATGAGTTCGCTGCAATTGTCTGCCACACGTTTTAAGGGATTGTCGAGGCGATACCTCGCAGTCATCGTACTGCTCATGGTGTCGGTGCTTGCGCTCGCGTTTTCGGGGCCGTCATACGCTTATGACGAGTCCTCGTCTCCGCATAACCAGAAAGACAAGCCCTCCACGTGGTGTCAGTATTGCGCGGACTCTGACTTCAACTACAACCCCAAAGAAAACAAGGGAATGTCGCAGCAAGACTCATACGATCTTGGTGCGGCTGGGTGTGGTAATTTCGCGTTCACCGCAATGGAAGTCCGTGCGGGAGTGAAAGCACGCGGATACACGGTCCTCGATATGCGTTCTGAAGCGAAGAAACTCCAAGACGCAGACAAGGACTCACCGTTCGACGGGCAGGGCTGGCTCTACCAGAACAACGCTCAAGGCTTTAAGCAGGGCGTGGAGAACATTACCAACGGTGAACTCACTCTCGCTGGTATTGATGGAGACACGGCTGGCGCTGGACGTGGAAGCAACCAGTTCAGTGAAGATGACGTGCGTAACGCCATGAACGAAGGATATTTCGTGGTCATCATGGTCCAAATGGCTGGAAGCACGTCCCGCCACTGGATTGCAGGCGACTACGTTGAAGGCAACACGGTCCACACCATTGACTCCGGCGCGAAAGTCACCACCCTCGACCGCACCCGTTACCCCGGTGGTATCGGCCCTATCTTGAAGTTCTCCCGCAAAGACGGGAAGAAACTCCAAGACCTCCCACACATCGACGAAGCCGCCACGAATCTTGCCTCCAACAGCGGGGACTCAAACGTCGTCAACACCGGAATGCTGTCCGATTTTGACCTCCCCGGTATGCCTCCACGCACGCAGGGTGAAACCAAGCGCATGTCCTCTCAAGACATGGAAGAACTCGCGGGCGTTCAGCTTGCTAGTGCCAGTTTCGACAAGCTCAGCCAAACCGAACGCGACAACATTGTGCAGATCAAGGAACAAAAGCAGCTAGAGGACGCGGCGAGCCTCGACGGCACGTTCTCGCTGGCTGTCTCTGTTGTCGGTTTGCTCCTCATCGTGTGGGATGTTCTTCTTGCAGGCGCATACGCTATCGACCTTGTTTTCTCTGGGGTAGGGGCGTTCACGTTCTTGACGTTCGGCGGGTACGCGGTTCCGCCGGGCGGTCACGCGGATGAAGCTCTCGGAAGCCCCGACCGTGCGCGCAAGTGGCTCCCTATCCCGAAGGCTATCGGGGTGATGGTGTTGATTTTGCTTGCGTCCGCCCTGTTGACGACGGGTATTTTGGTTGCTGGGATTCACAACTTGGTCACGAAAGTCATTTAGGCCATACTGCTACTATTTGGGTACCCTATGGTATTCTTTTGTGTAACAACAGAGGAGAACACATGCCGTCCGTATCGTCCCTACAAAACGCCACAATCCCACTGCCAGAGGTGAACGCAGCAGCCCGCAAGCTCCCCGCCGTTTGCCCTGATTGCGGGTGGGCTACGCAAATTAGAGTGGACTATACGCGCCTCGAATGTACCAACCCTTACTGCACGGCAAAAATCGTTGAACGAGCCTACAAGCTCACCCGCTACTGTGGGGTAGAAACCCTCACGTGGGACGACGTTAATTCTCACGTGCGTTCCCTTAACGTGAAGAACCCGCTCCGGCTCCTTGACCCCATGAGCCGTCAGAAGCTCTCGGACCTCATCATCGCAAGCCCCCGGCTAGTTCTCCCAAACTACGTCACAGCCGCGTTCCTCCCGCATGTGGGACGCAGTGAAGCCCGAGCCTTATTCGCCCCCGAGCAGACGTTAGAGGAAGCCTATGAGGGTATTCTCACGGGTGGCGTGGGATACATCAAGAACAAGCTCGCCATTCCAGACGACACATACAGTTCCCGAGCGGGGCGAATCTACGAAAGCCTCCTCGAATACAAGACCACCCTCGAAGATACGAAGCACCTCATCGAAAGCAGCCGTAAATGACCAGCAACGAGACTCATAAGGATTACACGGTGGTTGCATACGTCTCCCCACTGTTCGCCAGAGTTGGAGGCCGGACATGCACAATCATGTTGAAAGCAGACAACGAAACCGTGCTTTGGGAAAAAGAAACACCCCTAGCGAAAGACGCAAACGCAACCTCAGTTATCCTCACGCTCCTCGCAGAAGCCCTCCCAGCTTTAGCGCCAAAGATCACGAACCCTGACGCTACGCTCACGTTCGAGGTGTACAAGGACACGATCTATTCAATCCTGAAAGACGGATACGTGAACCGCCGTTACCGTGAGGAAATCAAAACCCTCATGGGTAGTGCGGTAAACGTTATCCCTAACCGTAAAGTCAAGGTTGAGATGCTGAATGGGCGCTCAAAAATGCGTTCACTCAAACTGCTCGCAGAACACGAAAGCCCCGCTCCTGAAACGAAGCCCCTCGTTGACATGCTCCTTGAGGACTTCTCTAACGAACTCTAAGAACCAACCAAATGACCATCAGCCAGAAAGACCAAGCCATGTTCCACATCAAGCGGCAACGCAAACGCAAGCCCCGCCACGCGCCCTACACGCAATCCGGCAAGCCGCCGGTCGTGAAAGAGTGCGACAAGCCCAAGCGTGACCAGTTCACGCCTCCTATGTGGCCGTCAACGCCCCGCTAAAACCGTGCGGTACTTCAGCAGAATGAGGCTCGCTGACCCGGCGGGCCTGTGGCAAACGTTCGCGTCCATTAAGGAAGTCGCTAGACGCTACGACGTACCCACGTTGGAAATTATTCGAGCCGTACAAAACGACCCTGATAAGGACGCTTCACGCTATAACCTGTATGCGACGAGCGCAGCCGCAGCAGCTAACGACAAGAGACGCGAACAAACCCACCAGTACCGGAACATCCCACTGTTAGAGGCAACGTCTAGCACCATTGAAGGCGTAAAAGACGGCTCCCTAGCGGGGACACTCGATGATGGGTTCCTCGCATACCGTGCCTACCAAGAAACCGTCGATATTGACAGTGACATCCCGTTCGAGGAAGCCGTTAAAGACCTCGACGCTCTCACGCTGAAATACGTTGAGGACGGCATTAACCTCAAGGCCATGATCGACGCTGCCCCCATCGTGAAGAGCGCAGCCCGTAATCTTGAAGAGTTCCTAGCCGCTCACCCCAGTGTTCGGGGGAGCGTTTTAGGGTATATCGCGTCCGCACCGTCGTGGAAACAAACTAGGGACGCACTCACTCACGCAAATGCATGAGTATGCGTCCCTAGTGGGCTTTTAGCGGTCTCAGCCCCGTGTATTTAGGGCCTTTTGTGCATAATCAACGACGCGAGTGAATGAATCTGCACCGAGAATGCGGTCAATAGCAGCCTGATCGCGAGTCAAAATCTCCCGAACAAGCGCACTCTGAGAGGCCAGTTCCTCAATCTCCTCCAACGAACGCACCTCACCGCCCTTATTGACGGCAAGCAACGCGAGTTCAGCGGCAGCAAGCGGGAGATACTGCTTACGGTCCTTACGGCCCGCGAGCGCGCGACGCATAGAGAACGACTGATGAGCGACCTGCGAGCGGGAAATACGGAACTGCTTGATGTACGAGTTAGCAACCTTGTCAGCGTTGTCGATGAACATGCGCGGGTGCATGTCTGCAAGCTGGCGAGTGAGTTCTTCTGCTGCTTGAGCGTACTTCTCGTCCCACCCGCAGTATTCGGTGATGAGACGCGCGTAACGTGGGGCCTTCCCAGCGGCAGTGTCGTCAATAACGGGCGCGGGAATGAAAATGCGTTGAGTCATGATGGGTTTGTCTTTCGGTTTGGTGCCTATCGGCGGTGTTTGTACGCTCATAATCGTACTAAAACCGCCACAAAACGCAAAATCTATTTCCTATTTAGGTGCTTTCTTTTTCGTCACAGTCAGAATCTCCTCTAAAGACACGGGTTTCAAGCCCCATACGTCCACGCCGACGTTCACGGCCACACCCTCATCCCCACCGAGGAACGGTGTTTTCGCGTGCGTATGCCCGTACAAGTAGACGCGCGTCCACGCTCCTGCGGACTTCACTAGCGGTCGAGACCACCGGAACCGGGGGAGAGGCGCGGCCATTGTTTCCCCGTCGCGCACGTGGCAGCGCGTCCGGTTACACGCATCAACGAATTGGAGAGGCGGATAGTGGCAGACATCGACCTCCACGGGGCCGAAACCGTCAACGTCAGCGAAAAAGTTCAACATCGGCGTGAGTGTTGAAAACACCGTGCAATACAAGGCGTTTTCGCGCGATGTGTTCGCCTCGTGGTTCCCGCGTATCAAATGCATACGCCGATATCCCACGCGGTTCTTCAACGGGGCCAACAGTTCAACGGCATGTTCAACGCTCCGCGCACCTCCACTGGTCACGTCACCAACAATGAACACTTCATCGCCTTGACGGATTTTCCCCAAGAGACCACTCATGATCGCATCGTCATGCGCCGCAGTGTCCCTACGGAAGCCACGCTGTTTCGCAAGCTGCGGGCTACCCAAATGCAGGTCGCTAGTGAACCAATACGTCACCGAAACTTACCTTCCACGACGCTTACGTTAGAAACGTTCTAAACCGATATCTAAACAATCGCAGCCAACAGGCAGTATTCACGCTTAAAACACCGGAACGGAGAAAACGAATCATGCTGATCTATCCCGCGAACCTTGAAATCGCGCGCTTTGAGGAAACACCGCAGGTCGAGCGATACGAGTTCAGGTCGAAAACAATCCGCTCATTCAGAGTGTTTCTCCAAGCCGCCACAGCCAAGAAAGAAAACGGCATCGTCTACACGCAGTTCGCCCTATACGACAAGCACGGGGAAACAGCCGCGTGGAACGTTGTCGGCCCGTGGACCGGAGCCGTGCCCATCCGCCGCGTCGCAGCAAGCCTCCTCGCAACCGTAGACGAGCACGCACCAAATCGGAAAGACTACGAGAACATTGCGCGGCGTATCCGCGCGGAAACGACGAAAGAAGGCGGCTTCCCAAGACAAGGCCGCACCTGTGACCTGTTCGGTGAACCACTAGCCGTCAACCCGCCATACAGCCGCTACGGGTTCATTCGCATCCCCCAAGAATACGAGGAAAAGACCGACGAAAACCGGCGTAAGATCAGGGAAACCGTCAACGCCTCATGGGTTGCCCACCGTGCGGCTGTAAGCGCAACGCTCACAGCGGCGGACAGCATGTTCGAGGGAGCATACCGAGACACCTACCTGTCTGTCCTCAGACAGTGCATGTTCGCTTACTCCTACCAGACTGGCGTTATCCCGCCCGAAATCGCTGAATCCATGCAAGCAAACGGACTATATCTGATGCAGTTTTAGTTTGCCATGATTTGGTTTTGCGCGATAGGCTTTGTTTATGCGCGCGAAAGAATGGGCTGCTCTTGAAGGCTTAAACGAGCAGACAGTATGGAAATGGTGTCGTGAGGGCCGTATGCCCGTCCCCACGGAGAGAGTTGGGGGCCTGTGGCTGGTCCACGACCCGAAATACGAGGTTCCGCCCGTCCCCACGGCTGGCACGCGCACCGTTTGTTACGCGCGCGTCTCATCTTCCGACCAGAAAGCTGACCTGCAACGTCAAGCAGACCGGCTGAAAGCGTTCGCTATCAACCTCGGCGCGTCGGACATTAAAACAGTGGCGGAGGTCGGTTCAGGCATGAACGACAACCGCCGCAAGCTGAACAAGGTTCTCGCTGACCCCACTGTGGGCACGATTATCGTGGAGCACCGTGACCGTTTGGCTTCCGTGAACGCCGGGCTGGTTGAGGCCGCATTGTCGGCTCAGGGACGGCGGTTGATCGTCGTGGGCGACTCAGAGTTGGACGACGACCTAGAGGCTGACGTGACTGAGGTATTGACCTCGTTCTACGCTCGAATGTACGGGCGGCAAGCGGCGAGACGCAAGGCGAAAGCCGCATTGAAGGCTATGCGTAATGTTTGAGGCTGTTAAGGTCGCGTTGGACCCGACTCCCGCGCAGGAGCGACTCATGTTGTCGCACGCGGGAGCAGCACGGTTCGCGTATAACGCTGGCCTCGCCCATGTTAAAGCCGCTATTGAAGCCGGGGAGAAACCCGAGTGGTCGTCCTATTCGCTGCAACACTGGTGGGTTGAAAACAGGGACACTCTGGCCGTGGACTCTGACGGGGCGATATGGTGGCGTGAGAACTCGAAGGAAGCCTACCGTAGCGGGCTTAGATGGTTAGCGGAAGCCTTGTCTAACTGGTCGAAAAGCCGTAAAGGGAAGCGGAAGGGCCGTAGGGTTGGGTTCCCGAAATTCAAGTCGAAAGACCGGGAAACACCCCGGTTCGCGTACTCGACCAGCGGCCCCAGCGAGGGTGGCCTCATTAAAGGCGACGCGAAAGCGCTCTGGCTTCCGCGTATTGGCCGCGTTCATTGTATGGAGAACGTCACAGTGCGCGTAGACGGGGCGAAAGTACTGAACATGACCATCTCCCGTCGCGGGGGGCGTTGGTACGCTGCGCTGACTGTCGAACGTGACGAGCCAACAGTGAAGCAGGCTCCGAAGGGCGGGGCTGTTGGTATTGACCTTGGAGTTAAGGCGCTTGCCACGCTCTCGGACGGCACGGTTATCCCCAACCCCCACCATCTTCAAGCTGATGAGCAGCGATTGAAGCGTGCTCAGCAAGCATTGAGCCGCAAGATGAAAGGCTCGAAGCGCCGCGCCAAAGCTCGTGAACGTGTTGCCCGTATCCATAACCGGATTGCGAACCGTCGTAGCGACACTCTGCACAAGCTCACCACCCGGCTCGCCCAGACCTACTCGGACATCTGTATCGAGGACCTAAACGTTGCGGGCATGATGAAAAACCACCATCTCGCTAAAGCCGTTCAGGACGCATCCTTCTACGAGTTGCGTCACCAACTGGAATACAAGACCGCGCGCACGGGTGCAGTGTTGCGCGTGGTTGACAGGTGGTATCCGTCGAGTAAAACATGCTCGAATTGTGGGAGTGTGAAAGCCAAGCTCTCCCTCGATGAGCGTGTCTACAGGTGCGAGAACTGCGGGCTTGTAATGGACCGCGACTTGAACGCGGCCATCAATATTAAGGTCGCCGGGAGTGCCCCGGAGACCCTAAACGCGCATGGAGGGACAGTAAGACGGGGCAACCATCACGGTTGCGCAACGCTAGTCCCAGTGAAGTGCGAACCAAGCAGCGGCGCAAGCAGCGTAAGACTTGGAGCGGGCGGTCGCAAGACCACCCTGCAAGCCACAACAAACTAGCTTGCAACGGTTGTACATGTTCTAGTCCTAGTTTCTAGCGAGGAAGGAACCAGTCTCATGCCGTACTACGGGTATCTCTGAGAATGTTCCACTTGTTGTTTGTGGCGAAAGTGGTCGCGGGGTGTTTCATCGTGGGCGGTTTTGGTTTTACATGGACCGTTTGATTAAGTCCGGCTCCTGCACGTCGCCAGTTGACACTGCGTAGTACGAACGGGACCACAAATGCCCGCCCTGCAAGTAAGGTACGAGCTGTGGGCCGTAATCTCGCCTAAGTATGCGCGAGGACACGCCCTTGAGGGAGTTCACAAGAGAAGAGACCGTGACGGTCGCTGGGTAGGTGACTAGCAGGTGTACGCGGTCTGTTTCCCCATTGAACTCTTCGAGTATTGCCCCGAAGTTTTCGCATACGGCGCGCATAGTGTTTTCGCAGGCTGTGAGCATAGGGGGAGTGAAAACATCCGCTCGGCTTTTAGTGACAAACACCAAATGCACATGCAGGTCCCAAACTGCGCGACGGCCAGTACGTATGTCGATGTTGCGTTTCATGACACCAAGTATATATGATGCTGTTTATCATGTTGAAGCGTTACCGTTACCGCGCATACCCCACACCGGGCCAAGTTGAACCTATCGCCCGGCTTTTTGGTTGCGTGAGAACCGCATACAACGACGCTTTAGCGTACTGTCGCGACACGTATGAAACGACCGGAAAGAAACCTAGCGCCGCACAACTATCCCTACGCCTCACGGAAATAAAACGTACCGAAGATCGCGCGTGGCTCATGCAAGTAGCCGCAGCGCCGCTCCAACAGTCTTTGCGCGATCTAGAGGAAGCGTATAAAGCGTTCTTTGACAGCGTGAGGGGAAAACGTAAAGGCAAACAGAAAGCTCGATTACCGCGTTTCAAGAAACGCTCACACAAGCAGAGCGCGCGTTTTACTCGCAACGCTTTCCGCGTGCGTGAAACCACTCACGGTGTCGGGTTCGTGCGCTTATCAAAAATCGGGGAGATACGTTTCGCATCCTCCCGGCCTCTCCCGTCTGAACCGTCCTCAGTGACGCTCATACGAGAACGAGACGGTTCGTACTACGTGTCTTTCGTTGTAGAAACCGCGCCCCGTGCTGTGGTAGAACCATCCGCATACGCGATGGGTGTGGACATGGGCCTGAATCATCTTGCGATAGGAGTTTCCAGTAGTGGGGAACGCCTCATCGTAGAGAACCCGCGTGCTCTTAGGAGAGCAGAAAAACACCTCGCTCACCTTCAACGTCAACTCTCCCGCAAACAGGAAGGAAGCAGGCGCAGAGAAAAGCAGCGTATCCGCGTGGCGAAAGCCTACGCGAAAGTCCGTAACACAAGGAACCATTACGCACATCAGGTAGCTAACAAAATCGTTGACGAGAACCAAGTCATCGCTTTAGAGGACCTGAATGTGAAGGCGCTGGCACGGACAAAGTTAGCTAAATCCGTTACAGACGCGAGCTGGGGATTGTTGCGTCGCCTTATTGAGGAAAAAGCCACAGAACGAGGCCGGAGCGTAGTGTATGCAGACCGGTTTGCTCCCACGTCTCAGACGTGCAGCGTGTGCGGCGCTCCCGGCGGGCGTAAGCCTTTGTCGGTACGAGAGTGGTTGTGCGATACGTGCGGGGCGCGATTGGACCGGGACTTGAACGCTGCCGCGAATATCATGCTCGCCGCCGGGCTGGCGGAGAGCCTAAACGCACAGGAGAGGAACGTAAGACGTGTGCTTGCACGCGCGGTAACCGTTGACACTGTGAACCCGCCGAAAACCACGCGGCTCACACCGCGCGGCTAGCAGGAATCCTCTCCGTTTGCGGAGAGGAGGAGGTCAATCGATGGAAACACGGGGACGTTGGGTGAAGCTGCCCGACGGCACGTTCGGCGTGAAAACGGACGGGCCTGCCCGGCGCGGCATGGTCATCGAGGTACAGGCACGCAGCGGAAACATTCAACAGCGCCGCCTCACGCAACAAATCGGGTTTAACCTTTGGAAAACTATCCCAGCGCAAGGCCCAAACCGTTACGACGGAATGGAATGCTGGGATTATGGGTAGAAAAAATGTCGCCCGGCTCTGGCTGAACCTGTCAAAGTGTCCAGAGCCGGGCGAACCCTCCAAAAAGAGCCTCTAAAACCACCGTTCAGAGGCATCCTTAGAAAGAACTATACGTTAGTGTCGTTTTGTGCGTCCACCAGTTCTTGGATTCTCACTGTGCTCACTTTCCTGCCAGTGTCGGCTAGGGAGAGGAGCGTAAGGAACTCGGGCATTGTGGGAGCGCGGTTCCCGCTGTTGATGTTCGCTAGGCGAGTGGTGCCGATGCCGAGGGCTTGAGCAATGTCCTTGTTTGTGCAGCCGCGTTGTTCTTTGACTCGCAGTAGGGTCTCGGTCCATAGCGCTAGGCTTTTGTAGGAGTTCTGTAGTGGTGTTCGAGCCACGGTTTCACCTCGCTTCTTCTAGGTTATGTTCCCCGTTGAGGGCAATGATCTGGTAGTAGGCCGCGAACTTACGCGGGGAAAGAACCCTCAGCCCGTCTTGGGCTTTGATAATCCAATCTCCCGCGTGAGCGATTCGCACGTGTTTGACGGCGTGCCTTGTCGTCGGGTCATTCCCGCGCGCATACACGCACAGGGTGGTCCCGATCATGTATGCGTGGTCCCGTCCGAGCCACGTGAGGATACGCCCCTTGGGGACGGGGCCGACCATTGCCGCGATATAAAGGTTTTCTGGGTTCTGTTTTGACGACACGAGAACAGCCGCCACGGGCGTTGGCCTACTCTCAGGCGGACTAACGACCTTCATGCCATCCTTGAAAGGCAGGTAACAGTACGTGGGGGGAATAAGGTTTTCCCGTTCCGTGCGTAGCCTGTTTCGCCTCGCAAGGTCTTGCCGCTGTTGTTCTTTCCGGTTGACGCACATTGCGCGCCGCTCGCAGGCGGGTAGCGTGGCTGCGCTACGAGCGGCGGCAATGATCTCGCTTGCGGTAGGCATTAGAACGGGGGCTGGGGGTTGTATTCGTCCGCGTAGTCTACGGAAGCCGGGGGAGCGTCATACTGGCGCGGAGCGCCCGTTTCCGTGGCCTTGTAGGTCTTGAACAACAGGGACGGGCCAACTTCTTCGACACGCATTTCCGTGGAGGTTCGCTTATTGCCGTCACGGTCAGTGTAGGAAGAGGCAACGAGCGTGCCGGTCGCGATCACGCGGTCACCCTTACGGAGCGTTTCAGCGACGTTCTCAGCGGCCTTGCCCCACAAGACGCAACGCATGTACAGCGTGGACTTTTCCACCCACTCGTTGCGCTCGCGGTCATAACTGCGCTCACTGCTCGCAATCGTGAACGTTGCCATAGCCTTACCATTCGTGTTGAAACGAACCTCGGGGTCAGCGGTGAGGCCACCGACGATAGTGAACGTGTTCAGAGTAGCCATAGTTGGCCTGCTTTCTGTTGGTTGTTTTGGTGGTTTGTTGTAGCCAAAATGAGGTGTCTGTCAGCGGTGTCCACCCTCAGTCCAACGACCATTCGCGTTGCCGTTAGACCACTGGCCGTCCTTATAGATTTCCTTACCGCCCTTATCCCAGCAGCGAGAGGGGTCGCTTCCGAGACGGCCAGAGCAAGTCCAACCAAGACTGGGGTCTACTTCTTCCGTGTGAACCCAGTAGCTCTCGCCGGTAGCGCGGCCCTGAGAACCGCCAGTAGAACCGGATGCCTGCGAGGCAGCGGAGCCGCCACCATTGTTGCTGTACGAACGGCCAGCAGTAGAGCCGGTAGAGCGAGAGTAGGAACCGCCACCGTTACTGTAGGAAGAACGACCAGAGTTAGAAGAGGAAGCAGCGGCAGCGGCCTGAGCAGCTTGCTCAGCTTCCCACTGACCATGCGAGTCACGAACCTGATTCGACTTCTCACCCAAAGCGTTCACAGCATCGGTCAGCTTCTTTTCTTCATCGACGTTCCACTTGCGGTCATCGCCCACGTGCGAGCGGTTCTTCACGGCCTCGCGTGCTTCGTCAAGGGTCTTGGTAGTGTCGTCGATGGTGGACTGTAAGCCGTCGCGGGTCGCATTGTCCTTGACCTTCCCCTCGGTTTCACCCATGAGATTCTTCGCGTCATTCACGGCTTGATCTGCCTTGTTAGCGGCTTCGTCGAGCTTCTTAATGGTCAGGTCATCAAGCTCGCCCGCAATGGGAGCCATAGCAGCGTTGAGCTTGTTAGTGGAGGTCTTGGCCTGATCGAGAACCTTCTTCAAGGAGTCGATCTTTTCGTTGCTGGCCTTCGCGTTGTTGGGGGCCTCAGTCAGAGCGGTAACAGTCGCGTCCGAATCAGCGTAAATAGTCTTGAGAGCGGTCACGTTCTCAGAAGCAAGGCCGTATTCGTCGGCCAGAGCGATAGAGGACTGTGCGGACGTGCGGGCAGTACCGAACGCGGTCTCAGCTTCAACGAGTTCAGCCTGAACCTTCTCAACGCCGGAGACTACGTGGCGGTTATTGACGTAGGCGTAAGAGCCGCCAGCAATACCCGCGACAACAACGGACGCAGCGGCAATGAGCGCCACGAGCGCCTTTGCGTTGGGCTTGGGGAGGTTGGTTTCCTCGGCGGTGGTGGTGTTAACGGTTTCAGTGTTCATGAGAAGTGTTTCTTTCTATGTGACAGGTTTGCTTGATGACACCCACTGTAATACCTATTTAGGTACATTGCAAGTCTGTTTTCGTAGTGTTCGCCACACAAACACGCAAAATAATTTCCTAAATAGGGACTCTATGGTGTAATATATAAACGTATCCAAACAACAATCCCCCTTATTCCAGACCAAAACACAAACCGAAAGGCACCCCATCATGCCAAACGAACAAGTAAAAGGAACCCTCCTCGCCGTAGGCGCAACAGCCGCGTCAACAGCACTCCTTGTTGGGGGAATCATCGACATTCACAACACTTACGAGAGCGCTACAGGCGTAGACCCCTCAACGGTGATCGACTTCCGCGCAAAGCAAGCCTCTGACGCGGCAGCAGGCGGTACCGGAGAGTTCAGCGATCACTGCCTTGTCATGCGAGAGGGCTACATGATCGCCATTCCATCCGCGAGCTGGACGACAGACGAGCAAGGTAACCCCGTCATGGACGCTCTGCCCCAAACCCTAAACTGGCAGTGGGTTAATACGACGCGCCAAAGCCCCGGTTGGAGCACGTTCCTCGACCCGCTCACAGTTGGAAACACGTATCCCAAGGTTGCGACCCCTGACGGACGCACGCAAGACAATCTGAACGAATGGTTCGATGTCATTAAGAAGCACGTCCCCGGTTCGTACCCCGTGCCCGGAATGCTTCAAGTCGGCTATAAAGCAGATTCTCGCCCCCAGCATGTTCTCGCCGCACACTGCGAATGGGATATGACTGTCTCTAGTCATGCAGACAGGAACGTTGACGGCCCAACGCTTAGCGACAATGTGACTATCGGCGCAGCAGGGCAGGAGCGAGACGAAAGCGCCTCGTGGCTCGTTGTGAATGGCGAGAAAGCTCAAGTAACGGTTCATGGCCGCGCTTACCGAACGGCAGACAAGCCCGTTAAAGGCAACGACGTTCCGGCAGACGCGCAGCTCATCGGGGAAACAACCCTTGACTTCGCCGCACCCGGAACTAAGACCGCGACCATCAACAAGCCGTCCAATCTTGACGGAGGCTACGTCACTTGGGTTTGGACTGTTGAAAAGAACAACCAGCCTGAAGAATGGGGTAAGTACCTCATTAACGATGCTGTTTCTGACGGGTGGGCCGCTGAAAACGAGGTCGTTGAAATCCCTGAGACCCCTAAGCCCACGCCGAGCGTAACGCCCACACCTAGTGTTGTTACCCCGTCTCCTGAACCGAGCGTAACAACACCGTCCCCCAAACCGAGCGTAACAACGCCAGCCCCATCACCGAGCGAGTCCTCAACGCTGCCACCAGCACCCGTCGAGAACAACACTCCCACCACTCCTCCACAGTCAACTCCTGTTACACCTAAGACACCCGAAACCCAAGCAAGCCTCGCGCATACAGGTTCTATGGCCGCGCCACTCATCGAAGCAAGCGTTGTGATGCTGGCAGGCGGTTTGACCATCGCGTTCAGGAAGCGCAACGCAATCTGAATATCCGTTGCAAACTATTTTGTTTTAGTTTGCATGGTCTCGTTGCCGAGGTCAGCTCCAAGTCTCACGCCACCAGTGGGCGGCTGCTTGGTTCGCGTTTCGCTGGGGTCTGCGTTGCCCGACACAGTGTCGGCCCGTCTCACGTCCCCTCCACGCGCGTTTAAGGTCTCCGGGGCACTCCCGGCGACCATGATATTGATGGCCGCGTTCAAGTCGCGGTCCATAGACAAGCCACATACGTCACACTGGTAAACGCGCTCACTTAGGGACAGTTTGGCTTTCACTGCCCCACAAGAAGAGCACGCTTTACTGCTCGGATACCAACGGTCAATGACATGCAGCCGCGCGCCACTACGCGCCGCGCCAGCGTGAGACTCTAAGAGCCGCGCTTGGCGTGGCGTGGGGTCAAGACGAACCTTAACAGCCTCAAACAAGGCCACGGCGTATCGCTTCCATTGCTTTTTCCACGTCGTCTGTGACGATGACGCGCCGACCTTGCGCACGCAGCGCGCTTTCCACGAGGTTCATGTTCGTTCGAGCGAACCGGTCTCGATGCTCAACGATTATCGTCCCCACGGTCGGGTCTGCGAGTAGCTTGTTGAGTTTCTTTCGTCGCGTCCCGTTCGTGCCTGAACCGATCTCGGTGACAATCTCGGGCGCGTCTACGCCAATGCTGAACGCGAACGCTTTCAACCGTTCGACTTGCTGCTGTAGGTCGCTTTTCTGGTCACTACTGGACACGCGCGCATAGCAGACAGTGCGCGTCCCCGCCGCGCGGGGTTGCATGGTTTCGTATTTCGGGTCGTGGATAAGCCACGCGCCGGTTGGGGTTTGTTCTGCGGGGACGGGCATGGTGCCTTCACGGCACCATTTCCATACGGTTTGCGGGTGAAGGCCCTCACGTTCAGCCCATTCTCTTACTAGCATGAGACTTATGATATCATATAGTCACTTACGTAAACCATCTAACATGGCAACCGATGAAAGCCCACCATTATGCGACCAATGCGCAAGTTCGTTAAGGACATCATTCTCACGAACAACAAGGAATCGTGGCGGCAGCAAGGAATTTGTTCCCAAACTGACCCGGACATTTGGTTCCCCGGCGCGGGACAGTCCGCGCAAGCCAGACTGGCAATCGAACTGTGCTCACAGTGCCCCGTGCGTATCGAGTGCTTAGAAGCCGCACTCACCTCAGAGGACGAGGAGCGCGGTATTTGGGGTGGAACCACCATGAAGGAGCGTAAGGAAATGCGTGAAAGTCTTGCTCGTAGGCAAGAACTCATTGCAAGCTAGACTGCGCAGACACAAAAAACGAGCGGGCCGAGACCAGTCACCACAGACTGTCTCGGCCCGCTCTCTTTTACTCGCCGCCTCTTGCTTTACGACAAGGCGCTGTAGTGGCCTTATTAGCTGTTCAACGACCGGAGAATGTAGGCGAGCATTTCTTCCTCGGTTGCGGGGGCCTTGAAGTCCACGGCATCCCGTAGCAGACACCATGCGCTCTGTTTGAGAACGAATATCCCTTCACCGTTCTGTCCGGTGCGCTGCACTAGGTGCTTCCCCTCCCCAATATCGAAGTAACTCCATTCCCAGCCACGCTCACCGTAGCGCGTGATCGCGATGTCATCTGCCGTGTAGACGTGCTTCGTAGCGCCCTTTTCGGGTTCGCCGTCGATAGTAAGCTCCCGCTTCAACGCTTCCCTAGCGATAGCCACGCACACGGTGTTAGCTGACTCGCCGTAGTGAATCAGTACTTTCTCTTGGCCCGCTTGCAGCTTCTTGTGCGCGTCCTTATCGCGCTCGAAAGCGTAGATGGCGCGTGCCATTTGCTTACGCCACAAGTAGCGTTGTGCTTCTTCTCCGCGCACGTCCTTACAGTTAGGGACAAGCAGGTGAACATCCCCGGTCTCAACCGCGATATCCAACAGGTGTAGGCCCTTAAACGCCTTACGCAGGTCTGTAAGCTCCCCATCAGGAACCTCGCGAACCTTCACGTTCAACACGTAAGGCCAGTGGCGCTTAACAGAACGCTCTGTGCGCTCAGCAGCGTCCGCGCCAGTGAACGCGGTCAGGTCTGAGACCTCAACGCGCTTCAACAGTTCAGCAAGGGGCGTGTCCAGCGCGTCATCCACGTTGCCCGCGTTGTCCGTGAACAGAGGCATGGTTTTCCACTCGCCGTCTTTTCCCCACAGGAGCGTGGAAGAGCAGTAGTCAACGACGATGCACTCCTTGTAGTCGGTGCGCTCCTTCAAGTGGCTCTCGGCAATGCCCTTAACAGCTTGAGGCGTGAACAGTACTCCGGCACCAAGCACTTCACTTTCCGCGCCCTCAATGTCAGCAACAACGTCAATCACTTTCTTCGCGTCACCAGAAGCCTCATCCTTGTGCTTGAGCGCAGCAGCCCTCACGTTGTCAGGCGTGATCTCTTTCGAGGCGTTAACGCCCGACAGACGCCACACAGCTAAGTAATCCTTAGTGGCAGTCGGGTGAACAACCATCATCAGCAGTTCCATGTTTCTCTTTTCCTTCCTCGGCTTGGAACAACACTCACGTTAGAACGCCACCTCGCGACCACACTGCCGCATAAACAGCTGTGGCGCTATCCCTTGAGAGGACAGCGCCACATGCTCCAAACCAAAAGCACAACAACCAGAAAGGAGGGCATTACCCATGTGCCTGTTAATTAGTATAAAAACCCGCCAGCCGCGTATGCCACCACTAGCGGGTTTTCTCAGGAAACTAGAAGCCGTCTTGCATCAAGCGTCCAACTGTTTCGCGTGAGACACCGACAAGCACTCTTGCGTGGAAAGCGTGTATCGCGCTCGCGGGGGGATAATCCCATGCGCTTCCCAACCGCGTAGAACTTCCTCAGCGTAAGCGAGAACAACGTTCGGATCGTAGCTCCCGGCGATAGCGATAGGAGCTTTACTCGCATAACGAGTTGTGTATGGGGACTGTCGGACGATAGACAAGTACACCATCTCGCTATACCCGTCGATATACACCTTGTAGGAGTCAACAGTGTCCGACAGAGTGTGGCGAGACAAGAACAGCGCGTACTGGGGTTGTTCCTTCACGAAAACTTTCGGAATACAGTACACCCACCCGCCGCCGGGGTACTCAGCGTTCGGGCCGACCGCTCGAACATACATGTATCCCTCGGGCGGGTTCTTAAACTGTTCGGGCGAAAGCCCAATATCAACAGACAGTACGGCGACGCTCCCAGACGGGCAACGAACTTCCTCATCCCCCAAGTACTTCCGATACTCATTGAACTTAGGACGCAACAGTGGGCCGTCATACAACACGGCAGGCGCGCCGAGTAGTTTCTTATAGTCCGGGTGAATGGACTCATCCCACGTCTCTTTAATCTCCACACGCGGGTGACGCATATCAGGAGGCAACACTTGCGGTGTCACTTGCGGGACAATCATCGACAAGCTCTGCAAGTACCTTGAGGGACGAGTCTGCTTCCACACGCGAAACGCGCGCTTAATAACCTTGTCTTGCTCATCAAGGTCCCACTCTTGCATCTGCATATACGGCGGCATGACATTCATACTCGACACAGTAAAAGCCCTTCCATGATCTAACGACAATTTGCCTCACTGGATAAGAAACGTTTACTACACGCGCGCACGACAGTTAAACACCGACCACGCCACCAACCGAACAGTGTCGGTCACAAAAGCAGGGCACGTAAAAGCATCGGGACCACGCTACGCGCCTCGTCAACACCCGTCGCAGTCTTATCCCACGCCTTCCAACACTCCGGCCCACCGGGCATCGCTTCCATGAGGACCCCAGTTAACGTCTCCACGCTATCGACCTCATCGGCTAAACACTCACGCAAAACATCCACGCCACTAGCAAGCAGGTGGAGACGCAACGTGCTCGAACCAGTCAATGCCTCTTCCCCGTTCTTAACGACCGTGCGACAGTAGGCAGCTAGTTCTCGACGCGGGTTTTTAGACATGGACGCGCCCAAAGCGACGATGAACCGCCAACGTAGCTCTTGCCGCGCGTCCCCCGAGCCGACGATGTAACCGTACTCAGGCGTTTCTTCTAGTTCTTCACTCATGGGGTTTTACGTCTTTCGTAGCGTGTTTTGTTGATGGTTTTTGTCGTCAAAACACATCAACCGGGGGCGGGTGTTTGGTCTTACCCCCGTGTTTTTGGAGACCTGCCGGGTTTGGGAAGTCGTTGCGGGGGTTTTCTGATGGTGTTTTTCATCAGTTTTCTTACATCAGTTTACATCAGTCATCAAAAAACGTTATCAACACGCCGGGATGCTAGTGTTTCCAACGAAACCCGTGCTGGTGGGGAGCGTGTTGTAAACACAGAACCGTGTTTACGTCGGTGAGCGTGCTAACACGCCTCAAAACGTGGACCTAACGCCCAGAACGCGGGCATAACGCAGACCGTGTTGTAAACAGGAAACTATATGACCAAAGAGTGAAACTATATGACCACACCCAGAAACTTCATGACCACACTATGAAAACGCGCCCGAAACACGAAACGTGCTAAAACCGGGAAACTATATGACCAAGAAAATAATTCTCATGACCAAGCCGGAAAACTATGTGACCAAAGAATGAAACTATATAGCCAAGAAACAACATCATGACCACATGGTAAAAAACGCTGTTCCGTACCCAAATTATGAGAGTATGGCCCGTCGTAGAACCGTCCTCCCGATAGGCCCCAACGGGAGTTGCCATGCCTCCACTCGCACGGCAATAAGAGTCCCCGCCTCGGTACGAGGGCCAAGGCAGGGACAGGTGGATACCAGTTTTCCGAATATCAACTACTTACCTGTTAGCCATTGCCCGTTGAAATTCGGCAACCTGCTTGACAGGAATACCCAGCAGTAATGCGATAGTGGGCTGACTGTAGCCTTCTTTCGTGTAAAGCAGGATTTCCAACTTCTCGGTTGGGAAAACCAAGTCTCTCATCTTCCCGTTTCGTGCGTGTTTGCAGACAGGGATAGCCGCCACATCTTGGTAGGTGCAAGCTGCGACCGCGTTGCGGATGAGGGCTTCACTATTGCGTGTGCCGCTAACGATTAGCTCAATGTTCCCACGGAGTTTGACAGCGCCGAAACGACTGTTGGCGTAACGTTCCCGGCCCTTTTGGGTTCTAGATGACTCAATGGCCCTGTATGTCGAAAGCAAGCGGCGCACGAACTCAGCGACGGAAGGAGCGTCAATTCTTCTTGCCTTCACTTGCTTCAGCACGTCAACGAAATTCGCTACGTTAGGGTGATCTCCCCCGTAGCTGCTGTAGAGCTTTTCGATAAAGACTGTGAGAGGGTCCGTGTAAGGCAATCCCTTAGTCATATCCTTGGTGATAAAAAGCGGGTCATATTCCGAGACTGTTGCATAAAGTCCTTCAAGAGCCTCGTTCCCGCCGTATCCTTCAATCTCTGGAGTGTAGCTTCCCCGCCAAACCTGTTTCCCGTCTTGCATGAGCTTGTACACCCATGTGTCGAACCCGAAACGCCTGTCAAGAGTGGCGATGTAGGTGAGTCCCTGAAAGTCCTGTTTGCCGCGCGGCGTTGAGATAGCGAAAACGCTTCCCGTCACGGTGACGGCTGGCCCATCGTCGCGGCGCTGCGCAGTGTAGTTAATTGCATTTTCTGGGTCGCTAATACACGCATATACCTCGCCCTTCGCGGGGGTAAGAGAGCGCACTTCAGAGAGGGGGATAATCTTGCTTTCTTTGTCGCGGCGAGATTCGCCGGTCCCGACTTTCTCAATCATCGGGTTCGCCATTTGCTCAAAGCTATACGTTACCCGACGACAGGACTCATATCGTCCGGTCTTGAAGTTGTAGGCCCGGATACTGTAGCCCTCGCCAGTGAACCACGTGAAAGTATTCGCGTCCAAGTCCCACAAGAGCGAAACTTCGTCTCGAACATAATAGTGAGTGAACACAAAGTCCTCGGCGGCTTCACGGGTCTTAAACGTGCGGGTCCCTGAATCTTCGTATTCTTCCCCTGCTTCCTCTAAAAGCAATGAATCAGGTACACAGAAGATGCTTTTCCCATCGAGAGACCAAACCAAGTACTCCCTACGAGTGTCCCCAAACGCGAAAGGAAAACCCCTGTCATTACTGAAGCAAACTTCGGCTTCGCCGATATACACACAATCGCGGATAGCGTCTTTAAGGACGTTCAAGCATTTTGCTGCCCGCGTTCGTTCGGGGACGCGGAGCAGGTAGTTCAAGGATTGGTGAAGGCGCGCGTTAAATCGACGCACGAGGACGTAGTTCAGGGCGTATGTGCCGTTAGGTTTTTTCTCGATGGTCGCATAAACGCCGGACATGATGAAGCCTCCAAACTGGTTTAGGGAGATGTTGTCGATAGGAAACCCTAGCGTTCAGCGTTTCTGTGACGATAAAAGCTGGCCCTGCATTGTTTTTCCTCTAGCAACTGCGTGTTCAGCGGCCTTGTTGCGAGCGCAACATCGCCCCGATTGGTTGTTTAATGGAGACATGAGAACGTCCCACCTACAAAGATGTAAGTGGGACGTTCCCTTTAACTGATTCTCAGCTAAAGCCTAGCTAGGCGTTAGCTCAGTCCTCTTCGTTGCGACGGCGCTTCGCGAGAAGCAGGCCACCAGCAGCGGAGGCACCCGCAGCAGCGAACACGCCACCGGCGATAGCACCAGTGTGTGCGAGCTTACCGCCCTTGGGGGCAGGAGCAGCGGGAGCAGTGGTCGAGGGGGTGACCTTCGGGTGAACGGTCTGGCCCTCGTCGTTGATATCAGCGTGGACAGCGATGCGCTTGTTGTCAGAGAACATGTTCTCGAACACAACAGTGTCGTGGCCCTTCAGAGTCTCACCAGTGGTCTCGAAAACAACGTTCTCGCAGCCCTTAGCTTCCTTAGCGGTGAAAGTGGTCGAGGACGAAATGTCCTCGCCCTTCTCGTTGCGGAAAGCCTCACCAGTGGTCTTGTCCATCAGGGTACCGGTCAGGGTGTATTCCTTACCGGGCTTCAGGTTCTCGTAGCACACGCGGTCAGTGATCGACACAGGGCCGGTGGGGTTGATTTCCTTGTCGCCGTCCTTGGTGTCGGTGGCGGTGGTTCCGATGGTCGGGGTCTCTTCGGGGGTATCGACCGTGTACTGTTCGGTCACGTCCTCAACGCTAGAGGTGTAAGCCTCAACGCGGCTATCACCCTCAAACGAGGTGACGAACACGTAAGTACCGGAAGCGCCTTCCTTCAGCTTGAAGCCGTTGGTGCCAATCGACGGGTAGAAACCGTTCTTGGCGGGGACGGTGGTCGAGGAAATGACTTCGGCCTTGTCCTTGTTGGCTTCCTTAACCTCAGTGCCCTTGGGGAAGAACAAGAGGTCCTGCTTCAGGGTCGCGCCGTCCTTATCGAACTCAGCGTTGCCAGCGAACTCACCGTGGTTGGTGGGCAGTCCATCAACCCACATGTCGTCCACCATGTAGGTGCCGCCCTGAGTGGTGCGGATAGACGCAGCAGTGTTGATCTTGGACTTGTGGCGGAAGCTGTTCGTCTCGTTGGCGGCAGCGTAACCGTCAGTCCAGTCCTCGTGGATGTACTTCGAGTAGTCACCCTGATTGTTCTTAGTGACCTTCCAAACCCAAGTGACAAAGCCGGGCTTGAGTTCTTCGGTGGGGGTAACGGTGGCGGTCTGAGTGCCTTCACCGTCGAACGTCAGGGTTGCGGTACCAATGGCCTTAGCGTCAGCGGGAACCTCGTTAGACGCGGTGGGAGCGTTCTCGCCAGTGTAGTAGGCGGTGCCTTCGTACTTGACGGGGACGTTCTTACCGTCAATCTTGAGCCACTTGCCGTCACCGTAGTCCTTCTTAGCGGAAGCGGTCAGGGTGTCGGAAATGTTCTTGCCGTCGGTGTACTTGGATTCACCGACGTTCGAGGTGCCTTCGGGCTGGAAGTCGAAGAGGACCTTCCACTTCTGGCCGTTCCTGATGATATGTTCAGGGTCGGCAGATACGTTACGGTCACCGTAGGACAGTGTTTCCTGAACGCCGTAGCCGACGGTGTACTTCGTGAAGGTATTACGAGTACCAGCAAAGTAGTCAATCGTGTAATTCACGTCGCCATTGCCGGTAGCCTTCCAGTGGAGAGTTAGCGGCTGGTCAGTAGTGACACCCTCCCAAACATTCGTGCCGGTTTCCTTAAAGACAGCCGGGCCAGTCAACTCGATGCGAGTAATAATCTTCGGAACAGACTCGCCGCGCTCGTTGTAGCCCTTGATGTCCTTGATGACACCTTCACGGTCATTATCGCCAGTGTGGGAGGCTTCGCTGTAACCCTTGGTTGCGTAATAGCGACCTTCCTTTGCAAGCTCAACCGCCTTGTTATAGACATCCATGTGCTGAGCCTTCACCAAATCAACATAATGGTTGATAGACGCATGGGTATCGTGTCCGGCCTGGTCTTGCTCAAAATTCGTGTGAACAAGAAGCGAAATAGCGGCCTGATTCCAGGCGTCTTGATCCTGAGCATGACGATCAAAGATGAAAGTCATCTGTGCAGGATTCAAGTGCAGCTCTTCAGGTCCGAGCATACGAGACTCAGTCAGAGTGGACTTGGTTACCACGTCAGCTGGCGTGGGGTTCGGGAGCCACATCTGCACGCAGTAAACGGGATACCGCTGGTCTGCGTTCGAGGGGGGCTGGTAGCCACCCATCCACGACTGGTGGCCTTCACCGATGTTGAGATATACGCCGCCACCGAGAGGTGCCGCGTTCGCGGCCTGCTGTACTGATGGAATGGAGCTTGCAGCACCGAAAGCACTGCCAGCAACAATCGCGCAAGCACCAAGGGACCAAAGTGCTCGGCGGAAGCGGCTCGACTGAGCGGGCCGCGCATGGGTAGGTGATGTAGTCAAAACATCATTCCTTTCGTGTTGTACTTGTTTGCAAACAATCCGGCAAGGCATGTAAACCGTTTTGCCCTACCGGGGGCTTGGTAGAAATACCTGAGTATTTCTAAGACTTTAGTTTACGCGCGCCACGTGTAGTGGCCTCGTGTAGTGATTTTTTCAACAGGTTTGTCACTGGCCGATTCTTCTTCCTTTTCCTCTTCTTCTTCGGGGAAAAACCCAAGGCGGTCAGCGATGGCACCCGAATATAGGCAAACCATGAAGAAGAAGAATACTGTCACGAAACCTGAATATCCGTCTGCCGGGTATCCCGCTTCGGCTTTATACATGAGGAACGATAAAACCAAGAACGGGGTGAGGAAAGCGAGTGCGTGGCGTTCAATGAAGTTCTTGACGTGCGTCCATGCGCGTGTGATTGTTGCGGGCATTTGTCTATGCCTCCCTTTACGGTTGTACGCACCCGTGTGGGTGCTCCTGTTTTGTACAAGGCAACAATAACACATGCTGTACACAAATAGTCGCACTATGGCATGGCGTGTGTCACTTTCTTGGGAGACGGGACTCAATGAAAGCAAAAACCTCACCCGAACCACTAGGCGTGCTCTCAAACCGCCGAACCACCTCAAAACGAGAACCATCCAGCCTCTTGCGAGTCCCGGAAGCGAGATAGGCGAACGGCGGAAGCAAAATCGCATACTCCTCACGAACCACTGGACGCTTCTTCCTCCCACCGGTCTTAGGCCATACGAGATAGCGGACAAGGGCTTTAACAGGCTCTTCCCTAACCGCTTTCGCAGCTTTCATGCGAGCTTGCTCTTCCATCCACTCTGGATATCTGGAAGCAAGTAAGGCTTGTTCTTGAGGAATGGAACCTGTCTGCCTGAGCGCATAAAAATCTGTCACGTTGTAGTGGCGACTCGTGTGATGCCATGCGACAGGCTCTAGGTACATTTCTTTCAAGAATGCGGCGGGATACCGGTCGAGGTTTAACACTGCGACAAGCTCACGACCTAAGCCGTTCAGGATGTCATCTTTACGCCACTTACTGATCGGCCTTTCACCGTTCTCGTAAGCAATAGCCGCGTTAACACTCATCGACCGGTTGGCTAGGTACCCTCTCCCGCGCATCACAGTCCCTTTGCTTAGTAGCGGCGCATGGGTGAGCCACCATCTTCACATTCAGCGCAAATCAGGTACCCGTAACGCAAGTAGGTTTCATACGCCGCCACAGCGGTCGTCTTGAACGTATGCCGGTTACGGCAATGCCACAGGTACGCCTTGCGGGGGTCGCCCTGCTGGATAGGCAGAGTCGATTCAGCCCACCAAGGAGCCATTGCCACAGCATCCACGTAGGGAAGGTCTTGCTGTTGTGCCATTGTCTTTTTCCTTTCGCTAAAACGCTGTTATGCGTCCACGGTTAAACAACTACGAATGTTTGCACACTCCCATAATTCAGGGGACGCGAGAGACTGTACTTCAAGCGGCGCAAGAACACCCTCACGGCAGATCGACGCGAGGAGACGCATCGTGTCCGAACGTGTCTTACCGCCTGAGCGCCCTGCTTCGCGTAGTAGTGAGCGCACTTGCTTACGTAAAACACTATTCCCCGAACGCAAAAGTAGGAGCTTGTTGTCAATGTATGGGTGGAACATGGGTTTGCTTGACTCGATGATGAGCGTGAAATAAAAATCTCCGTACTTCACCATCGGATACCGGCCACTACCCGCTTCAACGTTTAGTCCGCGATTGCACAGCATGGATACGAGTCCGTTGCGGAGCCTTACGCTCGCAATACCACTGCCCCCACCTTGGAGAACCATGTCGTCACTAACCGACGGGTCACCATACTTGTTAGCAAGGAGAATGGGCGCTAGTTCGCTCGCGCAATAACTGTGCATCGTCACCCCGTTATACAAGTGCATGGGGGTTGCGGGAATCTGATGCGGAATAGAAGCCGCTGTTGCTTGCAGATCGCCTATAGAAATACCAATACTCATTTCAGGTCCTTAACGCCGACATGTTGTTACTAGCCAACGCTCACAAACCACATAGGCGAACCCGTTAAAAGCCCCTCAGATTGGCTGTTCTTCAACAGGACAACCCTCGGGGCTGGCGAGGTGGACACGCTCTGCCACGCGGCAGCAAACGCCGTCCCACCGTCTACCGGAGTGGAATAGGACGCGACATACAGCGTCGCAGGCGCTACCTCGAACATCGTTGCAGCTTGCTTACTGGGAGCGTCATGCCAGCCGACGACGAGCGCCGCGCTATCCCACCCGTCGGGGAGATTACGGACAACAGGATTCCCTGCTTCGTCGCTCTTGCGGAACAACTGTTCCCAGATCGCATACGAGCCGTTCGCTGTTTGCATGTTGATCGCGTTATCCGCATCCACGCGCTTAGCGTCACCAACATGAGCGACATACAAGGCGCTCGACGCGCCGTCGGACAGGAAGTAGTAGCCAGCCTCTAGCGTCGAGGTCGTACAGCCACCCGGAGTGGTGTTGAGGTCTTTGCTGTAGGCGACGACGTACATTTCCGTGCCGTCGAGGGTCTTGTACGCGGACGCTAGATCGCTCTTGAGGGGTTGTGTGAGGTTCAAGCAGCCGTCGTCATACGCGACGTTAGACGTATCCCATGACGCGCCACCGGGCAACGCTGGGAACAGTGTCCACCTCGTCGTGCCAGTGTTAACAGGCCGGGCCACTCCGGCATTTGCTACGCCTTTTTCTGACCGTTCAGTGTTTTCTTGAAGCTGTTTCTGGGCCTCTTGGAAAGCGTCTTTCTCAGGGTTGAAACGCCCTGACGCGAACAGCCAAATCCCCACTACCGCTAGGACAGTGAGCACGATAGCGATAGGTGCGAGAATGACGGCTACGCGCGCGCCCTTGTCTTTGCCCTCATCGGTTGAATAGTCGATGTTATCGACGGCTTGTGAGGCTCGCTTAAACGGTGAACGAATCATTTTTTCTTAGTCCTTTAAGGGGAGACGGTGGCCCGTGCTACATAAACAGTGTTACGAGCCGCCGCGCTCCGTGCGATGGGTTTTAAGCTGCTGTGTGTAACGGTTGTGTTTGTAATCATGCGTATATTATACTACACGTTATGCGTATTAGAGAATGGGCTGAACGTGAAGGCTTCCACCCTCAAACAGTGTGGAAGTGGTGCCGTGAAGGGACGATGCCTGTCCCGTTTGAGCGCACCGCAACCGGCGCGGTCATCGTCCATGACCCGAAATATGAAACCATGCAACCCCGCGCGGCGGGGACGCGCACTGTCTGCTATGCGCGCGTGT
>ERZ772978.46-NODE-46-length-52479-cov-216.716_pt1 | contig 52479 bp, 45 predicted proteins | sample MGYA00511675_ERZ772978 | MGnify/ENA primary metagenome ERZ772978 (study PRJEB29015, sample SAMEA2738092) | human oral metagenome | biome: human oral; feature: human-associated habitat; material: saliva | place: China | collected 2156 ... | reverse complement strand
CACTCACACATGCCACCCTAGATGCCATGACACACGATCACCAGACGAAACACACCCGCGCCTCCAGGCCCGACCCCCTCGCGACAGGCGGCTGGGTGGGCGCCCACTGGCCGGGAACACTCATGGAGGCCACCGGCATGGAGGTGCTCGAACACTCGGCGGCGCGCACCGTGATCTCGATGCCCATTGACGGCAACCGTCAAAGCGCCGGGATTCTACACGGCGGCGCCTCCGCCGCTCTCGCCGAGACAGCGGCCTCTTTCGCCGCTCAGATCCACGCGCGCGAAACGCACCCCGGCAAGCAGGCCTACGCGGTCGGCACCGAGCTCAACGCCTCCCACATCAGCGCGGGGCGGGAGGGAACGATCACGGCGACGGCGACCGCCGTGCACCTGGGTCGTTCCTCGACCGTGCACACCGTCGACATTCGAGACGACGCGGGACGACTCATCTCCGTCGCCCGTGTGACCAACCGCATCCTCGTGCGTTCCGCGCACGAGTGAGCGCGTCGTCAGACGAGGCAGGCGGGGAGAGTCGTTGACTCTCCCCGCCTGCGCCGTAAGTTCTGTGATCAGTCGTCGACCTGGTTGATGACCGCGTCGGCAACCTCGCGCATGGAGAGGCGACGATCCATCGACGTCTTCTGAATCCAGCGGAAGGCCTCGGGTTCGCTCATGCCCATGTTCTTCATGAGCAGGCCCTTGGCGCGATCCACGCGCTTACGAGTCTCGAAACGGTCAGTCAGATCCGCGATCTGATCCTCCAGGGACTCAATTTCCGCGTGACGCGACAGCGCGATCTCAACCGCGGGAATCAGGTCGGAGGGACTGAAGGGCTTGACCACGTAGGCCATGGCGCCCGCGTCGCGGGCGCGCTCGACCAGCTCGGTCTGGGAGAAGGCGGTCAGCATAACCACCGCGCAGGACAGCTCCTGCAGGATCTTCTCGGCCGCCGTAATGCCATCCATCTTCGGCATCTTGACGTCCATCACACACAGGTCGGGCTCCAGCTCCAGCGCCAGCTCGACTGCTTCTTCACCGTCGGCAGCTTCGCCGACGACCTCGAACCCCGCCTGGGTCAGCGTCTCAACGATATCGAGACGAATCAGCCCCTCATCCTCGGCGACGAGGACGCGACGCGGTTCAGCCTGCTCTTCACTCATTGTCATATTCCTCAGTTTGATCGGTGTGCTCAGCTGTTCTATTGTGGTTCTCGCACACGCGAAAGCCCCGATAGCCCAACTGGCAGAGGCGGTCGGCTCAAACCCGGCTTGTTGTGGGTTCGAATCCCACTCGGGGTACCGCCACTGGAGTACGTGCTCCATGGTACCGGCAAACAGGTACTGGCGCGACGCTGGAACCGTTATTGATACGAGTATGTCGCATCGTAGAAAAGGGGCCGACAAGCAACGCTTGTCGGCCCCTCACCGTATCTGTTAGGCAACCACGCTCAGCTCGAGGCCGAGAAACTCGGCTGCCTCTCCCCTGCGGGTCGGCTCGTCGAGATCGGCGATCGCCTGCTTGACCCTCCTGTCATGGAAGTCGGCAAACCACGGCTCGACGGCTCGCGAGAGCTGGGCGACCTCCAGGTTGTTGGCCACGCGGCCAAACAGAGTGTCATGGACCGACACGGTCCGGATGTTCGTATTCATTTCTTCCTCCATCTTCCGTTGTGGGCGCGCGGAAACGTGCTTTGTTCGCACTGGCATTCCGTGATGTGCCCGCAGCAACCTGCTGCCTCGCCGCGCCGTCGTTGGAGCGGCGTTACACGTCTCAACGTGTATTCGAGAACTTTATTCCAGCGTTGTCATTTTGTCCACGCGAAAAGACTCACATCGCGCAAAACGACGGTGGGGTGCTGGCCATGCCAGCACCCCACCGTTTGCGCCTCTACGGTTTAGCGTGCGCCGCCGATCGCGTAATCGGCTTCGTCACCCACCTCGTGGATACGCAGCATGTTCGAGGAACCGGGGATGCCCGGCGGCATGCCGGCGACGATGACGAGCTGCTCGCCGATCTCCGCCAGGTGCGAGGACTGCACGACCTGATCGAGCTGCCAGACCATGTCATCCGTGTGCTGCACCTCGGGGACGCGGTATGTCTGGATGCCCCAGGACAGGGCCAGGCGACGGCGCGTCGACTCCAGCGGCGTGAAGGCCAGCATCGGGATCGGGCGGCGCATGCGCGACAGCAGGCGCGCAGAGGTGCCCGACTGGGTGAAGGTCACCAGGTAGCGGGCGTCCATGTGTTCCGCGATGCGGGCGGCCGCTTCGCAGATGACGCCTGCGCGGTCGGCGAAGAAGCTGGGAATGGACGCGATACGCTCACCACCGTTCTCTTCGGTGGACTCGATGATCGCTGCCATCGTGCGCACCGTCTCGATGGGGAAGGCACCCACCGAGGTCTCGCCGGAGAGCATGACCGCGTCGGCGCCATCGAGGATGGCATTCGCACAGTCGGAGGCCTCGGCGCGGGTCGGGCGCGGGTTCTTGATCATGGAGTCCATGACCTGGGTCGCCACGATGACGGGCTTAGCGGCAAGACGAGCCAGCTCGATCGCACGCTTCTGAACGAGCGGCACGGCCTCGAGGGGCATCTCGACACCGAGGTCGCCGCGGGCAACCATGATGCCGTCAAAGGCCTCGACAATCTCCTCCAGGGCATCAACGGCCTGGGGCTTCTCAATCTTGGCGATGACGGGAATGCGCTTACCCATCTCGTCCATGATCTCGTGGACGTCCTTAATGTCGTGGGCCGAGCGCACGAAGGACAGGGCGATGAAGTCGGCGTCCTGCTCGATCGCCCAGCGCAGGTCCTCCTTGTCTTTCTCGGACAGCGCGGGAACGGACACGGCGACGCCGGGCAGGTTCAGGCCCTTGTGGTCCGAGACCACGCCGGGGACCTCGACGCGGGTCACGACGTCCGTATCAGTCACCTCGACGACGCGGACCGCGACGTTGCCGTCGTCAATCAGCAGGCGGTCGCCGGGCGCGCAGTCACCGGGCAGGCCCTTGAAGGTGGTACCGACGAGCTCCTTCGTGCCGGGAACATCGCGGATGGTGATGGTGAAGGTGTCACCAATCTTCAGATCCTGGGGGCCATCCTGGAAGGTCTCCAGACGGATCTTGGGGCCCTGGAGGTCGACGAGAACCGCGATCGCACGGCCGGACGTCGCAGACGCCTTTCGCACGCGCGCAATGACGGCCTCGTGTTCCTCAGCCTTTCCATGCGACCGGTTGATACGCGCGACATCCATGCCGGCGTCCACCAGTGCCTGGAGCTGCTCAGGGGATTCAGTAGCAGGTCCAATAGTGCAGACAATTTTAGCTCGACGCATGAACCCAAGTTTACCGTCCAGTCACACGGGAATCACTAAGGAGCTCCGCACAGATAACGTGATCATTCCCATGAATGAACCAATGATGGGACCTTCGACTCCACTAGCGTGCCCGCCGCTGGTTTAAAACTCCTCGAGAGAGCTCTCCTGCGCGGACTCGTCCTCGCTCACGCGCGTGTCGATGACGTCCTCAGCATCGGAGTCGCTTCCCTCAGGGCTCGCCCCCGCACGCTCATCGTCATCCGTCACCGCCCCGTCACCGGCGACCTCGCGCGGCCGACCCAGGCGACCCGCGAGGACAAACAGTGCGACGCCAAGGAGGAACACCGCCAGGGACGTCCACACGTTCAGGCGTACACCGGCAATCGTGTGTGCGTCGTCGATACGCAGCATTTCGATCCACGCGCGTCCCGCGGTGTACACCATCAGGTACATGCCGAACAGCTGGCCGGCCGCGAAGCGGCGGCGGCGCTCAAGCGCCACGATGAGCGCAGCGCCGGCCAGGTTCCACAGGCACTCGTACAGGAACGTGGGATGGAACAGGGTGCCCACCGGGTAGCCCGCGGGCAGGTGCGCGGCGTCAATCTGAAGCCCCCACGGCAGAGTCGTCGGGGCGCCGAACAACTCCTGGTTAAACCAGTTTCCCCACCTGCCGATCGCCTGGGCGACCAGCAGGGCAGGCGCCAGAGAGTCCGCGATTGGCCCGAAACGCACGCCGGCCCTCTTGACGGCGAGGAAGGCACCCAGCGCGCCGAAGGCGACGCCTCCCCAGATCCCCAGGCCGCCGCGCCAGATCTGCAGGGCGAGCCAGGGGTCGCCGCCCGGCCCGAAGTAGGCCTCGGGCGAGGTGACGACGTGGTAGAGACGCGCACCGACGACGCCCAGCGGGATCGCCCACAGAGCGACATCGAAGATGGTGTCGGGGTTGCCCCCGCGCGCCGCGTAGCGCCGGGAGGTCCACCACACGCCGACGATCATGCCGACGGCGATGATGATGCCGTAGGCGCGCAGCGGGAGCGATCCGAGGTACCACACGCCCTGGGAGGGCGAGGGAATGCCAGCAGCGAGGAGGCTCACGCGCGCGCTCCGCTCACGCCGGCCTTGAGCTCACGGGCGAGCTCGCTGAGCGCCCGCAGGCCGCGGTCGACGTCGTCTTCGAAGAGGGTCTTGACCAGAGCCGAACCGACGATGACGCCGTCCGCGTAGGCACCGATCTGCCGCGCCTGGGCACCGTTTGACACGCCCAGGCCCACGCACACGCGCTGGGCACCGGCCGCACGCGTGCGTGCAACGACGTCCGCCACGTGCGCGCCGACAGCCGCGCGGGCGCCCGTGACACCCATCGAGGAGGCCGCGTACACCCAGCCGCGCGAATGCTCGGCGATCAGCTTCAGGCGATGCTCCGGGGACGAGGGGGCCGTCAGGTAGATGCGCTCCAGGTCGTACTTATCCGAAGCTTCCTCCCACTGCGCGCCCTCCTCGGGCGGCAGGTCGGGGGTGATGAGGCCCGAGCCGCCGACGGCGGCGAAGTCCTTCGCGAAGCGCTCGACACCCCACCACTCGACGGGGTTCCAGTAGGTCATCGAGGTCGTGGAAATCCCATACGAGGTCAGCTCGTCCACCGCGTGGAAGAGATCCTCCAGGTGCGTGCCACGCTCAAGCGCGGCGACGGTTGCGCGCTGGATCGTGGGGCCGTCCATGCCCGGGTCGGAGTAGGGAAATCCCAGCTCGATGACGTCGACTCCGGCATCCGCGAGGACCTTACCCGCGCGAACGGAGTCCTCGACCGACGGAAAACCGACGGGCAGGTAGGCGATCAGCGCGGCGTCGCCGCGCTCGAGTGCCGCATCGATGGCGACGGCTGAATGGGGGGCTCGCGTCATGTCACTTCTCCTCGTTCTCGTCTAGGACGGCCACGCCCGAGGGGCCGGCGCTCGGGTCGATGACCTGTAGCTTCGCGCGGCCGTATCCGAACCAGCGCGACGCCGTGTCCACGTCCTTGTCGCCGCGCCCCGACACTGTCACGATGGCGATGGGCTCGTCTCCGGGCGCGAAAGGTCCCTCGGCCTCGGCTTTCGCGCGGGCCCACGCGCGCACCCCGGCGAGCGCGTGCGATGACTCGATCGCGGGAATGATGCCCTCCGTGCGTGACAGGTGCAGGAAGGCGTCCATGGCCTCAGCGTCGGAGACGGGGATATACGAGGCCCGCCCCGATCGGGCCAGCCACGCGTGCTCGGGGCCCACGCCCGGGTAGTCGAGGCCCGCCGAGATCGAGTGCGAGGCCTTCGTCTGTCCGTCGCGCTCCTGCAGGACGAACGTGCGAGCGCCGTGCAGCACTCCAACCTGGTCGGCCGTGATAGACGCGGCGTGACGCCCCGTGTCGAAGCCGTCGCCAGCCGCCTCGCAGCCCAGCAGCTCGACGCTCGGATCGTCGATGAACGCCGTGAAGGAACCGATCGCGTTCGACCCGCCGCCCACGCACGCCACAACGACGTCGGGCAGTCGTCCCTCGGTCGCGAGCAGCTGGGCGCGCGCCTCGTCGCCGATAACGCGCTGGAGGTCGCGCACGAGCTCCGGGAAGGGGTGCGGGCCAGCCGCCGTGCCGAAGATGTAGTTCGTCGTCTCGACGTTGGTCACCCAGTCGCGGAAGGCCTCGTTGATGGCGTCCTTGAGCGTCGCAGAGCCGGCCGTCACGGCGATCACCTCGGCGCCGAGCATCTGCATGCGCGCGACGTTGAGGGCCTGACGTTCCGTGTCCTCGCGCCCCATATAGATCGTGCAATCCAGTCCGAGGAGGGCCGCCGCGGTTGCGGTTGCGACGCCGTGCTGACCGGCTCCTGTCTCGGCGATGACGCGGGTCTTGCCCAATTCCTTTGTGAGCAGGGCCTGGCCCAGCACATTGTTGATCTTGTGCGAGCCCGTGTGGTTGAGATCCTCGCGCTTGAGGAAGACACGCACGCCGCCCAAATCTGCCGCGAAACGCGGCGCCTCGGTCAGCAGGGACGGGCGACCGGCGTAGTTGGCAAACAGGTCACGCAGACGCGCCTGGAAAGACTTGTCGCGCCACAGGCGCTTCCACGCCGCCTCAACCTCTTCGAGGGGGCCCATCAGTGACTCGGCCACAAATCGGCCACCGAAATCACCGAAATACGGTCCGGGGACGAAGTTCTCAGCGCTCATCACAGTCCTTCCTTGCGGGCCGCGGCGACGCGGGCCCGACGATCCGTGCGCAGCGCCGGATGCTGACCGGCGCTGACCATGTCCTGAATGCTCGAGAGAGGATCGCCGGACGTCACCAGCGCCTCACCAACCAGGACCGCGTCCGCGCCCCACTTGGCGTACTCGAAGACATCGTGTGCCTGTGCAACCCCCGACTCGGCGACCGCAACGACGTCCTGCGGGATCACGTCGATGACCTGCTCGACCGTCGAACGGTCGACTTCGAGGGTCTTCAGATTACGCGCGTTGACGCCGATGATCGACGCGCCCGCGTCGAGGGCACGCAGCGCCTCCAGGCGCGAATGCGTCTCGACGAGGGCCTCCATGCCCAGCGAACGCGTGCGCTCCAGGAGCGACACCAGCGCGTTTTGTTCCAGGGCAGCCACGATCAGCAGGACGAGATCCGCGCCGTGAGCACGCGCCTCGTGAATCTGATAGGGCGTCACGATGAAATCCTTGCGCAGGATCGGGATGTCGACCGCCGCGCGCACCGCGTCGAGATCCGCGAGCGACCCGTGGAAGCGACGCTGCTCGGTCAGTACCGACACCACGGAGGCGCCCCCTGCCTCGTAGACGGACGCCAGGGCGGCAGGATCGGGGATCTGCGCGAGTGCTCCCTTCGAGGGGGAGGATCGCTTCACCTCCGAAATGATCTTGACGGCGCCATCGCGATTGCGCAGGGCACTAAGCGCATCCTTCGCCTCGGGAACGCTCTGTTCCATCTCCTTGACACGGCTCAGAGGAACGCGATCCTCGCGCTCTTTCAGGTCCTCCAGGACCCCCACGATAATGTCATCGAGAACGCTCACGACGCTCCCCTTTCACCGAGAAACAGTTGGACGCCATCAAGGCTAGCGAATAAAAGGGACGCCCGGGCGAAGCATCCGGCCGCGCGTCTCACGACAGCGGGGCCAACGTCGAGGCGCGCACGACGGACTCGACCGCGGCAGCGGCCTTATTGCGGGACTCCTCGTACTCCAGCTCGGGCACCGAGTCCGCGACCACGCCGGCACCGGCCTGAACCGAGGCCACGCCTTCCCTGAGGGAGGCCGTGCGGATGGCGATCGCCAGATCGGCGTCACCCGACAGGTCGAAGTAGCCGACGACGCCACCGTACACGCCGCGGGCGGCCGGCTCGAAGTCGTCGATCAACTGGATAGCACGAGGCTTGGGCGCACCCGAGAGGGTACCCGCCGGGAAGGTCGCAACCAGGGCATCGAGGGCATCCGCATCCGGTCGCAGGACCCCCGTCACGGTCGAGGAAATGTGCTGGATGTGAGAGAAACGCTTGAGCTCCATGAGCGTGGACACCTCGACCGAGGCGGGATCGCAGACCTTCGACAGGTCGTTGCGCGCCAGGTCGACGAGCATGACGTGCTCGGAGAGCTCCTTGGGATCTTCCAGGAGCTCCGCAGCCAGGCGGTGGTCCTGAGCCGAGTCGGTGCCGCGGGGACGCGAGCCCGCGATCGGGTACGTCCACACGCGACGGCCCTGCGCCTTGACGAGCGTCTCCGGGGAGGAACCCACGACCTCGAAGTGACCACCGCGCTCGTCGGGCAGATCCAGGTAGTACATGTAGGGCGAGGGGTTGACCGTACGCAGGACGCGGTACACGTCCACGCCGCTGGCCTCGGTCGACACGTCGAGGCGCTGAGACAGGACGATCTGGAAGGCATCCCCGTCCGTGATCGCGCGCTTGGCGGCGTTGACGGAAGACTCGAAGTCGGTGCGGCGCGTGCGCTGGCGGACGGCCGGGGGTTCCTGGCCGCTCACCCCAAGCACCGCCGGGGCGATGGGCGAGGCCAGCTGGCTCGTCATGGCGTCGAGCCGCTGGATCGCGCGGTCGTAGGCGCCATCGACGCCCTCATCAGAGCCGTTGAGGTTCCACGCGATGGCCATCAGGTACACCGACCCCGTCGCGTGATCGATCGCGGCAACCTCCGTGGCGAGCACGAGCGTCGCGTCGGGGAGGTCGGACTCCTTGGGTGCGGTTGCCGCCAGGGTCGGCTCCCATTCTGGAATGATGCCCCAACCCAGCGACCCGACGAGGGCGCCCGTCAGCGGGGGCAGCCCCTCAATGGGCGACGCCGCCAACTGCTCGAGCGCGGAGTGCACGACCTCCAGGAACGTCCCCTCCACGACGGCACCCTCCGGGTGTGCACCCACCCACTGCGCGTGGCCGTCGCGTGCCACGATCGCGCCGGCGCTGGACGCTCCCACGAACGACCAGCGGCCCCAAGAACCCCCGTGCTCGGCGGATTCGAGAATGAAACTGCCGTAGTCGCCGTGGGCGAGCTGACGGTAGACGCCAACGGCGCTGAGCTCATCGGCGAGGACACGACGCACGACGGGAATCACGCGCCTCGACGTGGCGAGCGACGAGAAGACGTCACGAGGGGGCCAAGTCTGACCCCATTCGAGGCTGACAGACTCGGACGGATGCGAAGGCGTCGTAATACTCACCGTGTCATTGTCCCATCACAAGCGACCTTGGGCCCGACGGGTCCACGATAAGGCGCGTGAGACCGGCCTATAGCCAGTCGGGCACGACACCCCAGGCGATCGCACCCACGAGGGCGGAGCCGATCATCCACGGGCCCATGGCGACCCGCGACTTTGTGCCAGCGGAGCCCACGACGATCTTCCACAGGGCAGCCAAACCCGCGGATATGAAGGACAGGGCGAGCGCGAAGACGGCGACGTGCAGCCCGACTAAGCCCACCATGGCCCCGAGCACGGGGGCGAGCTTCACGTCACCCCCACCCATTCCTCCGGGCAGACGGTTCAGGATCGCGACGGGGACGAGCCAGATGAGCGCGCCCACGGCGAAGCCAATGAGTCGCCCAGACCACATCGGGGAAATCAGGCACCCGATGAGGGCACCGACGATAACGCCGATCCCCATGACCACCGTGTACATGTTGGGGAGCCGGTGCGTGCGCGCGTCCACGTAAGCGCTGAGGACGCCGATCATGGCGACCGTCATCACCGCCGGCATGCCGGGTCGCATCTGCGCGGCGACGAAGAAGATAGCACCGACGATGCCCGCCACCCACACGATCGCGTTACGCGACAGAGGCTTTTGGGTCACCTCGATGAAGTATCGGCGCTGTACCCTCCACCCGGAGTGCCACAGCCATCCCAGAATAATGATCCACGTGAGAAAGCCCGAGACGAGGGACAGGTCGGAGCTGATGCGAAGCGAGAGCCACTCGGCGATCACGGGTGCCCCTCTCCCCCGCTCGCGCGCTCGCGCCGCGCGAGTTCGTCCTCCAGGGCGGCGCGCATGAGGGACGGGTCGGGGCTGCGTCCGGTCATCAGCTGAACCTGAGCGGCCCCCTGATAGACCAGCATGTCTGTCCCCTCAGCAACAACTGCACCCCCACGTTCAAAGGCGGCTCGCAGGGCAGTATCACGCGGCGAGTAAATGACATCGAGCAGAATCTGATCCTCACGGGGAGCAAGGACGGCGGCAAGCGGGTCCGCGACCGTGGCTGGCAGAGTCGAGATGAGGACGTCGCAGGCAGTCGCCGCGGCGGTCACCGCGCGCATATCCGACCACATCACCTGCTCGACGCCGACACCGAGGCGGGACGCCGCAGCGATCACCGAGCCAGGTCCGCCAAAACGCCGAGCCGCCACCGTGGTCGTCGTGATACCGAGTTCACCCAGGGCTGCCAACGCAGACGAGGCCGTCGCGCGGGCCCCCAGGACCAGGGCACTCGTCGGAAGCGGCACCCCCGCCTGGTCACAGGCGCGCCTGATCGCCGAGGCGATGCCGGCCACGTCCGTGTTGAATCCCGCGAGCACCCCGGCGGAAGGAACGACCGTGTTGACGGCTCCGACCGCGCTGGCCAGCGGGTCGATGGCGTCGAGCAACCCCATGACCGCCTGCTTGCAGGGCATCGTCACCGACAGGCCACGGAAGGAGTCATCGAGGCCCGCGACGAAGGCGGGCAGGGTCGCCTCGTCCACCTCGCAGCGCCGGTACTCCCAGCCGTCAATCCCGAGCTGGCCCCAGGCCGCTCGGTGGATCACCGGGGAGAGGGAGTGCGAGATCGGAGAACCGATGACCCCAGCCCATGCCGTCATGACTGGGGGCTGCACTGGTCGGTGTGGGTCTTGCAGTACTCGACCAGCTTCTCCTTGTTCTTCTCGTGATCGGCCGCGTTGGACGCGAAGAGAGTGTCGCCCGTGTTCAGGTCGACCGTCACGAAATAGAGCCAGTCGCCGTCGGCCGGCTTCAGGACGGCCTTGATGGCCTCCAGGCTGGGCTGGTTGATCGGCGTGGGAGGCAGGCCCGCGTGCAGGCGCGTGTTGTAGGGGTTATCAGCGTCCAGGTCGGCCTGGGTGGGCAGGCCGCCCTCCTTGCCGACGCCGTAGAGCGTCGTCGAGTCCATGCCGAGCACACCCTTCGTCTCGCCCTCGGTGTCGGCCAGTCGATTGTCGATGACTCGGGCAACCATCGGCATGTACTTCGAGTTCGTGCCCATCTCACCCTCGACGATCGAGGCCTTGATGAGGACGGTCTCGCGGTCCGCGGCAGGCACACCCAGCTTGTCCAGTTCTTCGACGGTGGCCGCAACCATACGGGCGACGACGCTCGTCGGCGTGTCATCCTCCTCGACCTTATATTCGCCGATGTGCAGCCAACCCTCGACGTTGCCGCCGGCCTCGGCGGGCAGACCGATGGCCGCGGTGTTCGCAAAGGCCTGTTCGACCTCGGCATCGGAGACGTCCATGACTTCGACGATGCGCTTCTTGATCACCGACATGCGTTCGCCCGCCAGGACCGTCACAGTCGAGTCGACGCGATTCATCGGATCGAGCAGGACGGCGAGCGCATCCGCGGCGCTCATCTGCAGCTTGAAACGATAGGTGCCCGGATTAATGCTGCGTGCCGCACTGTTCTTCTCGTACTGACGCACGAAGGCTCCCACGGAGCGGACGACGCCTGCTTCGTAGAGCTTCTGGCCGATCTCGCGTCCGGTTGCCTGGTCGTCGATCGTCACCAGGATGTCGGTCGTGCCGGGGCCCGGGTAATCGTCGGAGGCAACGGTCGAGGAATTCATCAGTTGAGAGTAGGCAAAGTAGCTCGCGCCGCCCACGAGGCCGAGCACGAGAACGATCACGAAGAAGGAGCGAATACGGCGGCGGCGCTTACGCTTGCGGGCGGCGCGGCGTTCGCTGGCGATCCGCCGAGAGCGCATGCCGGTCGTCTCCGAGGCAGCGTCGGTCGGCTTCCACGCGGGGTGCTCGCCCCGCGGCTCGGACTCGCTCAGCGATGAACGCGCGGGCGTCACAGCAGGCACGCCCTGAATCGGGGTGGGCGTGGGATCGGCCTGGGAGACGGCGGGCGTGCTCTGGCGGGACAGGCGCGCGTCACTCGCATCAAACGAGGCGTGGGCGGGCGAGGCAGTTCCGCGCACCGGGGTGGGCGTCGGATCCGATGGCGTAGGGGTCACGTCCTCGTTGGGAGCGTCGGAGTAGACCTTGGGCTGGCCGGAGTGGATCTCCCGGCGCGAGCGGAAGGGATACGTGGGGGGCGTACTCATTGGTTCGCTCCTTCGCTATTCTCGAGGACGATCTCCTCCCCGGGCGCGCGACCGCTCATGCGCTCGAGCTCCAGGGCCTGTTCCAAGATGATCTGCGCCGCAACCTGATCAATGACGCTACGGTGCTCACGCTCCGGGATACCGGATGCACGCAGACGCTCGTGCGCCTGGTTGGAGGTGAGCCGCTCGTCGACCATCGCAACGCGCACGCCCCCAACGAGCTTCTTGAGGCGACGCGCGTACTTGCGGGCACCCTTAGCGGAGATTCCTTCCCCGCCGCGCAAGTGCCGCGGCAGCCCCACGATCACCTCAATAGCCTCGTGCTGGGCGACGATGTCCGCGAGCTGATCGAGGTCCGACGAGTCGGGGGCGCGCGTAAGGGTCACGACGGGCATCGTGAGGATGCCGTCGGGGTCGCATCGGCTGACGCCGACACGCACGGTGCCGACGTCCACGCCGATGCGGATTCCCCTGCGCAGGCTCACAGCGACTCGATCTGCGAACGGATCGCTGCGAGGCCGGCCGCAATACCCTCGGGCTTGGTACCGCCACCCTGGGCAATGTCGGCCTTGCCGCCACCGCGACCATCGACGTGCGCGAGTCCCGCGCGCAAGAGCGCGCCCGCGTCGAGCGTCAGCTCGCGCGCACGCTCGTTGGTGGCAACCACCAGAGCAACCTTGCCGCCCTCAGCACCGGCCAGGGCGACGACCGCACCGCGCTCGTGCCCCAGACGCGCCGCAACGTCCTGGACCAGAGGGCGCAGCTCCTTCGTCGGGACACCGTCGACCGCGGCTGCCACGAGGTCGACCGCCCCGATGCGCTCAGCGGATGCGGCCAGGTCGCCGCCCCGACGCTTTGCCTGATCGGCCTGAATCTTCTCCAGCTTCTTCTCGGATTCGCGCAGCTTGGCGAGCAACGACTCGATGCGCTCGGGCAGCTCATCCACGCGGCCGCCCACGAGCTGGGACAGCTGGGAGACGAGAGCGTGTTCCTTCGCCTGGAACTCGTAGGCGCCGGTACCGACCAGGGCCTCAATGCGGCGCACGCCGGAGGCCACCGAACCCTCGCCGAGCACCGTCACGCGGCCGATGTGGCCCGTCGTCGGTACGTGGGTGCCGCCGCAGAGCTCGCGGTCGAAGCCGTCGCCGATCGTCACGACGCGTACCTCGGAGCCATACTTCTCTCCGAAGAGAGCGATCGCGCCCATTTCCTTCGCCTTGTCAATGCTCATGACCTCAGTGGTCACGGGCAGGTCCTCGGCCAGCTTCTCGTTCACCAGCTCCTCGATGTCGCTGAGCTGAGAACCGGCGAGCGCGCTGTTGTGACGGAAGTCGAAGCGCAGACGCGAGGGCGAGTTCTCCGACCCTGCCTGGTCCGCGTGCTCGGACACGACGTTGCGCAGTCCCGCGTAGACCATGTGGGTCGCCGTGTGCGCACGAGCGATCGCCAGGCGACGCTTGGAGTCAATCTCGGCGATCACCGAATCACCCAGAGCAATGCCACCCTGGCGCAAGTGACCACGGTGGACAGTCAGTCCACGGATCGGAGCCTGAACGTCGGTCACGTCGATCACCGTGTCGCCGCCGGGCAACCGAATCGTTCCGTGGTCGGCCAGCTGGCCGCCCATCTCCGCATAGAAGGGCGTCTGATCGAGGACAATGTCAATAGCGGCGGGAGCTTGCGCCACCGGCACCGGCTGTCCGTCCACGAGGATCGCCTGGACGCGGGCAGGCGCAGACTCCTGCGTGTAGCCGAGGAACGTCGAACCGCCGCCCATCTCCTTTTCGATGTCGTGGAAGACGCGCACGTCGGTATGTCCGGTCTTCTTCGAGCGCGCGTCGGCGCGCGCGCGCTCCTTCTGCTCGGCCATGAGCGCGCGGAAGCCCTCCTCGTCGACGGACACGCCCTGCTCGGCGGCCATCTCGAGGGTCAGATCAATCGGGAAACCATAGGTGTCGTGCAGCAAGAATGCCGACTTACCCGAAATCAAGGGCGCGCCCGTCGATTCCTTCGCGCTCGCCACGGCCACGTCCAGGATCGTCGTTCCGGCGCTCAGCGTGCGACGGAAAGCATCCTCCTCCGCGTAAGCGACCTCGGAAATCGTCTTCCAGTTCGTCTCCAGCTCGGGGTAGGAGGCCTTCATCGCGTCCTTCGACGCCGTCAGCAGCGTCGGCATCGTCGCTTCGTCGACACCCAGCAGACGCATCGAACGAACGGCGCGGCGGATCAGGCGACGCAGCACGTAGCCGCGGCCGTCGTTGCCCGGACGCACGCCGTCACCGATGAGCATGAGGGAGGAACGCACGTGGTCGGCCACGACACGCATGCGCACGTCATCGTCGTAGGCCGCGCCGGCCTCGGGACCCGCGGCCCCCAGGCCGTAGCGCTTGCCGCTCATCTGCATCGCGGCATCGATGACGGGGAAGACCTCGTCGATCTCGTACATGTTCGGCTTATCCTGCATGACGAACGCGAGGCGCTCGAGGCCGGCACCGGTATCGATCGCCTTCTTATCGAGTTCCCCCAGCAACGGGTAGTCCTTGCCGGTTCCCTCGCCACGCATGAACTGGTCAAACACCAGGTTCCACACCTCGAGGTAGCGGTCGCCACCCGGGTCCACGGTGCCACCCACGGCCTCGGGACCGTAGGAGGGGCCGCGGTCGTAGTGCCACTCGGCGCAGGGGCCGGCCGGGCCGGGCTGACCCGTGTCCCAGAAGTTCTCAACGCGCGGCAGGCGCACGATGTGCTTGGGGTCCATGCCGATCTGCTTCGTCAGGACGTTCAAAGCCTCCTCGTCCTGGTCCCAAATCGTCACCCAGAAACGATCACCGTCGAGGCCGTACTTGCCTTCCTCGCGCGAACCGGTCAGCAGGTCCCACGCGAAATTGATGGCGCCTTCCTTGAAGTAGTCACCGAAGGAGAAGTTACCGTTCATCTGGAAGAACGTGCCGTGACGGGTCGTCTTACCAACGTTGTCAATATCGTTGGTACGAATACACTTCTGCACCGACGTGGCCCTCGGCCACGGAGCAGGCTCGACGCCCATGATGTAGGGAATGAACGGAACCATGCCTGCGATCGTGAAGAGGATCGAGGGCTCCGGGGAGACCAGTGAGACGGAGGGACACACCTCGTGACCCTGCTTCTCAAAGTAGTCGAGCCAACGGGTGCGGATTTCAGAAGTACGCATAGTGCCTTATGTTAGTCGGTCCCCACCCATGACGGCACATCGGCACGCTTACGCGCGCTGTGGGATACACATACAACCGCGCCCCCCAAGCACGTGCTTGGGGGGCGCGGTGATGACAAAGGTCAGCGCGAGTAGTGCTCGACGACCATCTGCACGTCAACGGTCACGGGGACCTCGGCGCGCTTCGGGCGACGCACCAGGGTCGCCTTCAGGCGGGAGAGCTCAACGTCCAGGTACTCGGGGACGGCGGGCAGCACGTCGCGGTGAATGCCCTCAGCGGCAATCTCGAAGGGGACCGTGGTCTGCGACTTGGGCTTGACCTGGATGGTCTGGCCGGGCTTGACGCGGAAGGAGGGGCGGTCCACGATCTTGCCGTCGACGAGGATGTGACGGTGGACGACCACCTGACGGGCCTGCTGGATGGTGCGGGCGAAGCCGGCGCGCAGGACCAGGGCGTCCAGGCGCATCTCGAGCAGCTCGACCAGGTTCTCACCGGTCAGGCCGACGGTGCGGCGGGCCTCTTCGAAGGTGCGACGCAGCTGCGACTCACGGATGCCGTACTGGGCGCGCAGACGCTGCTTCTCCTTCAGACGAACGGCGTAGTCGGAGTCCTGGCGACGGCGGGTGCGGCCGTGCTCGCCGGGGCCGTAGGGGCGCTTCTCGAAGTAGCGGACGGCCTTGGGGGTCAGCGCGAGGCCGAGAGCGCGGGACTCGCGGACCTGCTTACGGGAACGATTCGTTGCCATGATTCTTCTTTCCTGTTTCTCATGTCATGTCGGGACGTTCGCCCGACATGGGGCCAACTCCAGGACCGGTGAGGGTCCGTCGGCTAAGGCCCCAGGTGCCCGCGCAAGCGGACAACTGTTCCATATTAGCGTCTTTTCAGCAGATTGCGAATGACGCCAAGCCTCTTCGTGAGCATCGCCTCATGCCCGTTCTCGGTCGGCTCGTAGTAGCGGGTACCCTCCAGGTCGTCGGGCAGGTACTGCTGGGCGGCGACGTGATGGGGATGATCGTGGGCGTAGAGGTACCCGTCGCCGTGCCCGAGCGAGGAGGCCCCAGAGTAGTGGGCATCGCGCAGGTGGGGGGGAACCGCTCCCCCGCGCCCGGCTCTCACGTCCGCGAGGGCACGATCGATCGCCAGGTACGTGGCGTTGGACTTCGGGGCGGTCGCGACCGCAACAACCGCTTGGGCGAGGAGGAGGCGCGCTTCCGGCATGCCAATGAGGGCGACTCCCTGGGCGACACTGACGCATGTCGTGAGTACCTCTGGCGCGGCCATGCCGATCTCCTCCGAGGCGGCGATCATGATGCGCCTCGCGATGAAGCGCGGATCCTCTCCGGCCTCGATCATGCGCGCCAGGTAGTGCAGGGAGGCGTCGACATCCGAGCCGCGCATCGACTTGATGAAAGCGCTCGCCACGTCGTAGTGCTGGTCGCGGTCCCACCGAACGAGCGCCTGATTCGCAGCTGCCTCCACGCTGGCCACCGTAATCTCACCGGAGCCGTCATCGCTGGCCACGCCCGCCGCGGCTTCGAGAAGCGTCAGCGACTTACGCGCGTCGGAGCCCGCCAGGCGCACGAGGCCCGCCACGGCCTCGTCGGTGATGGAAAACCGACCGGCGAGACCGCGCTCATCAGTGGCGGCACGCCGGACCAAGCCCTCCAGTGCACTGGAATCAAGGGGACGCAACGTCAGCAGGAGCGAGCGCGAGAGCAGGGGCGCGATCACGGAGAACGACGGGTTCTCCGTCGTGGCAGCGACGAGAACAACCCACCGGTTCTCGACCGCAGGAAGGAGCGAATCCTGCTGCGACTTGGAGAATCTGTGAACCTCGTCGACGAAAAGAATCGTCTCCTCGCCACTGCTCGCCAGGGTCCGACGCGCCGCATCCACGACACGACGCACGTCCCCCACACCCGATGACACGGCGGACAATTCGACGAAACGCCGACCCGAGGCGCGGGCGATCAAATACGCGAGCGTCGTCTTTCCGGTACCGGGAGGCCCCCACAGGACGACCGAGGAGACGGCGACCCCGCTGCTCGACTCCGCGGAGAGCAAGCGTCGCAGCGGGGCGCCCTCCCCCAGGAGGTGTGACTGGCCGACGACCTCTTCCAACCTGGTAGGCCGCATACGAACGGCGAGGGGCGCGTCCGCGGTAAACGCGGGCACGCCCAGCTCGTCGAATGATTCAGAATCAAACAGATCCATGAAACCTAGCCTACGTCAGGGTGACTCCCTGCGAAGAGGACCCGATCTTCGGACCGGACAGAACCTGGAGGACGACGAGGCCTCCAAGGATCAGCATGCACGCTCCGGCACCCAGCAGGTATCCGTTCAGGCCCTCGGACTCGTCGCCCGAGTTCGAAGAGGACAGGACCTCAGCGTGGAGCTTCACGGAGCCGGAGCCATCCACCGCGGTGCCGGGGCTCGCGGCGGCGACCGTCGAGGCGACCTTGAACTCGGCCCAGCCAACCAGCTGGTGCGAGCGGTTCGCGACGACGACCTTGTAGTCGCCCATCGGCAGGCCCGTGACATCCATGGTCACCTGGTTCGAGGGCTCAACCTGAAGCCAACGCGCCTCGCCCGTCTGCATGATGTTGGCGCTCACCCACTCGCCAGCAACGGCCTTGTCAGAGGGAACGTTGATCGTGAGCTGTCCACCGGTGAAGGCGGCGCTCACGCCACCCTTGTTGGCGTCGGTCAGCTGCGACTCATCGGTCACGGGCGACACGGGCGTGTCGGAGGGCTGGCTCGAGTGAGCGGCGGGAGAGGAGGAAGCGGAGGGACTGGGCGTCGGGCTCACAGAAGGAGTCTGGGTCGGCTGGACGACGGGCAGCTCCGGATCGTCGGGCTGTGGCGCAGGAGCAACGGTCGGTGCCGCCGTCGGCTCGGGGGCGGGCTCCGGGGCAGGATCGGTCGTCGGCTCCGGGGCGGGCTCCGGGGCGGGATCGGTCGTCGGCTCCGGGGCGGGATCGGTCGTCGGCTCGGGTGCGGGCTCCGGGGCAGGATCGGTCGTCGGCACCGGGGCAGGCTCCGGGGCAGGATCGGTCGTCGGCACCGGGGCAGGCTCCGGGGCAGGATCGGTCGTCGGCTCCGGGGCGGGATCGACAGGGTCGGTGTCGGCGGGGTTGTAGGGCTTGAAGACCTGCACCGAGTAGCTCGAGGTGGTCGCGAGCGTCTTATCGTCCTTGTAAGTGACGATAGTGACCCAATGCGACGTGCCGGGTTCCCACGTGATGCCCTCGATGTTGTTGGTGCCGTTGGGCACGGGAACGATCATCGAGTAGCTGTTGAGCGGGGCAGCCTTCCACAGGTCATCGGCGGTAGGGGCCACGATCTCACCGCCGCGCTCGAAGGTCACGGCCGACGTGGGAGTCACGCGGCCATTATCGAGAATGACGCCCCAGTAACCCGTCTTACCGTACTGTGCCTCGAAGTCAAAGGCGTTTTCAAGGCTGACGATAAAGGTCGTGTTGGGGATGGAGTAGGGACCATCGTTGCTGTCTGCACGCGCGGTGAAACCAGGAATGGCGAGCGCGATCGCGGCAAAGAGACACAGGGCCATCAGGACGCTCATCGCCCGACTGCGGCCCGCGAGCCCCCGCGCGGAGAGGGCAGTTCTAGCCCGTCCGTGCTGCATAATGGTTCTCCTTAGTGACTAGATACTCAGCAGCTATTGTCTAGAAACCAGAGTAACAGGTGTGACGACTGATTGCTAAACTCCAACGCACACCAATCGGTTAATCGTGATCTCATTGGCATGAGACGGCCCGCGACTGCCCCTAGTGAGCCCCCGCGTGCGGGCGGCGCACAATACTGACCGTCACGACGGCACCGAGGAGGGCCAGCAGAGCGCCACCAGCGAGGATCCATCCGTTCAGGCGCCCCTCTTCCTCACGGGCCGCCTGGTCGTTCGCCTGCTGCTCGGTGTGCGCTTTGGGTCCAATCTGCGAGGCGGAGACGCTCTGCTGTTCGGTGGAGGCGGAGGCTTGTGGGGTCGGGTCGGACGAACCTGCGGGCGCACCGGCACCGCCAGAGGAGGATCCACGGGCAGGGGAAGTGCTCGAAGAAGCCGATGGCGACGGGGACGAGGCCTCGCTCGCGCGGCGCTGTGCATCGTCCGACTCGCCATCCGTCGCCTGCGTGAGGGCCACCTGCGAGTTGGTGACGGGCTCCGCTTGCTCGTCGGCAGAAACCGCCGGTGGCATCACGGTCGACGCGGATGAGTCGACGTCACTGGGAGCAGTCACATCGCCACCGGGCTCGGCGGCGTTGCCCCTCTGGTCCGGATCAACGGGGGTCGGATCATCGACGGCAACAGAACAAGAGCGAACCGCGACCTGCGCATCGACAACCGTCACACTCACCGTCACGTAGGTGCCCGTCACACCGTCGCCGATCGCGATCTGATGACTGGAACCAACCTCCCAGGTGGAGGGAACAGCGATATCCGCCGAGAAGGAGCCATCGCCTTCTACCTCGAGAACCGCCCAGGCACTCCGATCGCGCGCAACGGCGGCCGGCACCCAGTCGGGAAGATTAGTATCGGCGGGGCGCCGCTCCTTGCCATCATCGAGGGTGACGATCACAAAGCCGCGCGTGGTGCCCGAGCTCGGACCCCACCCACTACCCTCGGCATGAACGGGCTCACCCGCATGGAGGATAGAGGAGACGTGCACGGTCGCATCTTCTTCGGTTGCCACGAGGCAGGACGCCGACACATCCGGCACACCGTCGTCACTATAGGCGGGGGTGGCGGCGACAAACACGCCTGCGACGATGGACGCAGAGGCGGTCAAGCCGAGCAGGGACATGTGCAATCCCCTGCTCCGCGTGAGCGACCGTGTCGTCATGCCTGATGTCTTCCTTTTCCTCGAGATAATCTCAACCAATCCTTGCAGTCCTGCGCAGAACGTTAATGTCAGTGTCCGAGTAACTACCGGCCACATGGTCAATAGTATTACCTCGCGCCCCCGACGCAATTGCGAGCAACAAGCAAATTACTGGACCATAGGCTCAATAGGCGATTTTACTGGCAAAAATAGCCCCACGCGCCATTTATTGTGAGCTATATTATCGGACAATCATGCTGTCAGATAACCCGCTGGTCAGCATTTGAGATTGCGAGTTCACGTGCTCAACACCTAGGGGCGTGGCACGACGAGCGGCGAACCCGTCTGCGGATCCTCGATGATCACGCACGGCACATCGAACACTGCCTCGATGAGGGCGGGAGTCACGATGTCACTCGGCGCCCCCTGCGCCACGATCCGCCCCTCCTTCATGCACACAAGGTGGGTCGCATAGCGAAACGCTAGGTGCAGATCGTGCAGCACGGCGACAATCGTCCTGCCGTCGGCCTGCAAACGCCGCGCGAGGCGCAACACCTCAAGCTGATGATTCAGATCCAGATAGGTTGTCGGCTCGTCCAACAACACGATGTCCGTCGACTGCGCAAGCACCATCGCGATCCACACTCGCTGACGCTGCCCGCCCGAGAGCTCCCCGACGCGCCGCCGAGCCAGGGTCTCAACGCCCGCCTGACGCATGGCCCACGCCACGGCCTCGTCATCCTCAGCGCTCCACTGACGAAGCAACGACTGATGAGGATAGCGCCCGCGCGCGACCAGGTCCTCCACGAGGATATCCGCGGGAGCCGTGGAAGACTGCGCGAGCAGCCCGAGTCGACGAGCCAGCTCCTTCTGGTTCATCGTCGTCAGGGCCCGACCATCCAATTCGACCACACCCGAGCGCACGCCCAGCACTCGCGCCAGGGAACGCAACAGCGTTGACTTACCGCAGGCATTCGGACCAACAATCACCGTCAGCTGCCCCTCGAGAACGTCGAGAGACAGATCCTCCAAGATGGGAGCATCCTTGCCGTACCCCACCGTCACCGAACGCGCGCGCAACCCCCGCGCATCACCCCTGGCGCCCAACACGTCACCTCACCTCACGAACCAACAGAGCCAACAGATAGATACCGCCCACGACGCCCGTCACCACGCCGACAGGCAGCTCGTGCGGCGCCACGATACGCTGCGCGACCACGTCGGATGCCAACACGATGAGGCCGCCCACGCCAGCCGACGCCGCGAGGCCCACTCCCCCGCTACGGCTCACACGCCGAGCGACATGGGGAGCAGACAGGGCGACAAAAGACACCGGACCGGCAACGGCAGTCGCCGCGCAGACCAGCACCATCGCCACGACAATCGCGACAATACGAACGACACGAACCCGCACCCCCAACCCTGCCGCGACATCATCGCCCATCGCCACGATCCCCAACGGCACCGACGCCCACGCCAGGACGCACGCCGCGGCCAGGACAACGACCACGAGGGGAAGCACCCGAGCCATCGTGACCCCCGCGAGGGAACCTGCGCTCCACAGCTGCGCCCGCTGGGCAGCCTCCAGAGGTGCCTTCACAATGAGGAGCGAGTTCACGGCCCTCAGAGCCGCCGAGCACCCGATACCGACCAACACCACGCGCATCCCCGTGACCCGCACGCCGCCCGCGCACGCCACGATGACAACACCTGAGGCCAGCCCACCCACGAGGGCTCCAACCCCCGTGACGGCAGGACTCGAACCCAGAACGATAATCGCGACGAGAGCCCCCGTCGCCGACCCCGTGGACAGGCCAACGATGTCGGGGCTCCCCAGCGGGTTACCCGAAATCGTCTGAAAGACCGCACCGGCGATCCCCAGCGCACACCCAACGCACACGGCTGCGACCATACGCGGCAGGCGAACAGATCGCACGAAGTAGACGCCGAGGAAATCGTCCGACGGACCACCATCACCCATCAGGCGCCGAAACGAATCCGCGGCGCTGAGCCCGTAGTCCCCCAACGTCAGCGACAAGACGCACAGGGCAACGAGGACGACAAGGGCCCCGAGCACGACAACGGCGCTGCGCCTGTGAACGCGCACAGACACGCGCCCCAGTGCCACGCGCACGTACCGATCCCGCTCGCAGTTCACGACACTCCCCTTCCGCGCGCGCCGAGGATGAAGAATGGCGCGCCGATGAGCGCGATGACAACTCCGACGGGCACCTCCTGCGGGGCCAGCACGAGGCGGGACGCAACGTCAGCGGCCGTCACCCACACCGCTCCGACCACCACGGACCACGCAGCGATCGGTCCCTGTCGAGCGCCCACCGCCCGGCGCACGAGCAGCGGAACGGCCAACCCGACGAAGGTCAGGGGGCCGCCGATCGCCGTCGCCCCGCCCGCGAGGGACGCGACGGCGACAGTCCCCAAACCTCGCACGAGGCCCACGCGCACCCCAAGACCCGAGGCGGCCTCGTCTCCGAGGGTGAGCACTCCGAGGGCCGATGTTAGGGCCGCCCCCACGACGAACCCACAGGCGATGACAATGCCGCCCCACACCAGGGTCGCCACGTCTACGCCCTCGAGCGAACCGGACGCCCAGTAGCGGAACTCGTTGAACGCATTCTGATTGGAGGCGAGTACGGCCTGCGTGAGGGAGGAAAGCGCGGCGGACACCGCGATACCGGCCAGGGCGAGGCGACCATGCGATCCGGCCCCGCCGCGCCCAGACAGGACGATAACGAGACCCGAGGCGATACCAGCCCCCACCAGCGCCGCACCGATCGTCATGGCGCGCGTCGACACGCCGACCACTGCGGTGGCCGACACGACGACGAAGGCAGCGCCGGCGTTAATGCCCAGGACCCCGGGATCAGCCAGCGGATTGCGCGTCATCGCCTGCATAATCGAACCGGCAAGCCCGAGCGCGCCGCCGATCATGAGGGCGGCGAGCGTGCGAGGAACGCGCAGCGCGAGGACAACCTGCGCGTCCTGCGAGCTGCCGCCATGCACCAGAGCGTCCCACACCGCATCGGCGCCTATCTGGCGCGACCCCAGGGCGAGGGACGCGACGATCACAGCGACGAGGACCAGCGTCGTCACCGTACAGGCGGCAACGACGCTGGCAAGGTGGCGTGGTCTCATCTCAGGTGCGTTCCGGGTAGTGCGTCGCCGCCCCCGTCACGAGGCCGGGACGAACTGCGCCTCGATGGACGAGACGATTCCATCCATGAGGAGGTAGCCGCCGGTCGAGGTCCACAGGGAGCCGTCGACCGGGATCACGTGGCCCGCCTTGACGGCACCGAGCGAGTCGAAACCAACGGTGTTCTTCGCCTCCTCGAGGGCGGCGGCAGAGGCCTCGACGCCGGTGGCACCGCCCGCGGCGGGGTTGTTCACCGAGGACTTACCCAGCGTGCCGAAGAAGATCCAGTCCGCGTCGATCTGATCGATGTTTTCGAGGGAGACGGGCTCGGAGTGTCCCTCACCGTCGCGATCCTGGTTGGCGGGGCGCTTCATGCCGAGAGCGGTGAGAGCCTGGCCAGCGGGCAGTTCCTTGAGAATGAGGCCGGCGCTGTCGCCCTGCCAGCGCACGACCGAGTAGGTCTGGTCGAGGTAGCCAGCATCCTTCAGGCGGGCGCTTACGGAGGAGACATGCTGATCAAACTCCGCGAGCTTCGTCGTAGCCTCGTCGGACAGACCCAGCGCATCTGCGGTGAGGGTGAAGGTCTCGCGCCAGTCACCACCGGATTGAGTGGTGAAGAAGACGGGCGCGATCTGAGACAGGGCGTTGAGCGTCTCCGTGTCGTTGTTCTTCACGGAGGTGCCGTCGACGAGGATCAGGTCCGGGTGGGCGGCGCCGATAGCCTCGAGGTTGGGGGTGCCAATCGAGCCGAGGATCGGGATGTCACCCGCACGATCGACAAGGTAGTTGGGGACGGTCTGCTGGCCGCGGCCCGACACGACGCCGATGGGGGTGACGCCCAGGGCCAGCGCATTGTCCGTCGTGGGCTCCGACAGGGTCACGACGCGGCTCGGGTGAGCGGGAAGCGTCACCTCCTGGCCGGAGGCGTCGGTGACGGTGCGCGTCGCAGAGCTCTCGGACATCCCGGAGGCCTCGGGGGACGAGGCCGGAGCGGGCTGGTTGGACGAGCAAGCTCCCAGCGTCAAGGCTGCCAGGGCGAGCGCCGCGATGGCGCGGACTCGTGTCGAGATGTGCACGTGTTCCTCGATTCGACTAGATCACAATAGATGCGTAGGTAAGCCTAACCTAGGAGCGATTGGCGTCGCCTTGTCATCTTGCGCACCGTCGCCTCGAACACACCACTCGTCGAGCGCGCGCAGGAGTCCCTCGCGCCACCAGGCGACATCATGCCCGCCCGAATAGGTCTCGAACTTGACAAGCGACGTCGCCCCATCCAACAGCCCCGCACAACGGCGCACCACCGGACACATCGCCACCTCACGCTCACCCACCTGACACCACACCGTCAAGCCGTCAGGCAGGCGTCGCTCCCCCCTGGTCAGCGCAGCCATGAGCGTCCCCTCGCCCCGACCTCGTTCCCCTCCTCCCCACCACAGGGATGGAGACTGTGCGACAAAACACTCGACGGGAAGCGTGCCCCCCAGGGCAGCTTCGAGGACACCGAGCCCGCCATAGGACTGCCCCGCCAGGGCGATCGGCCCCACGCCGACCTCATCGCAGACCGCGCCGACGAGCGCCTCGACCCTGCCGGCATCGGTGAGCTCCCGCTCGCGCTCCCCCAGCTCACCCGCGTCGATGGTCACGACGCGCAGACCCGGGTAGCGCCGCGTCAGCCACCCCACCCCGTTAGCCCTCCAGATCTGCCCATCGAACACAAGAAGCGTGCGCTTTGGCGTCCCATCACCATCATGCACGACCGCGACGCGCCGACGCGGCGACGACCCTCCGGACGCGACCAGCACCGCGCACTCCACCTCGCGCGCGGCGCGCATGTACGACGAATCCCCCTGAACAGCGGGCCAGGCAAGACGCGCATCCGGACCCGCGAACAGGGAAGCGACATGCCCACGCCCATTGACGAGCACACGCGGATGAGAGCGATCGCGCACCGCCGAGGCAACGACGCGTGCCCACGCCCGCCGATCATCCGCCACGCGCGGATCAAGCCCGCCTGGCCCAACCGGCACAAACTGGTAACTCACGATGACATCGGCGGGCAACGCGCACGACAGCACCCACGGATCCACTCCGCCCACCCGCTCCATACGAAAGAGCTCCAGGTGATCGCGCGCCCGATCCGTCACCGTATTGAGGACCAAGTAGACCCCCGAGGCGCCATCCACGGCGCACCGGAATGTCACCGAAACGGCGTCACGGCCATCGATCACCATCCGCGCACCGACAAGCGGACCCGCGGCGGCGCCAGCCGACCGGACCACCGACGGCTCAGGAACAAGCCGAAGAAAACCCGTCTCAGAAAACGAAGGCGCGTCGATAATCAGGCGATCAGTCAAAGAGCGAAATGTCGCCCGCGCCCACGCGAGCAACAACCGCGTCGCCGCCCGCGAAGTCGATGACCGTCGTCGGCTCTGCCACGCCGACCGGACCCACGACGACGAGATCGACCTGGTGACCGATGCGCTCATCCACGTCGAACCCATCCGTCAAAGGCTCAGTCTCTCCGGGCATAATGAGCGTCGAGCAGGCGAGGGGCTCGCCGAGCGCCTCCACGATCGTCTGCGTGATGACGTGATCCGGGATGCGCACGCCGACCGTGTGCTTCTTCTTGTTGAGCATCACGCGCGGCACCTCCTTGGTCCCACGCAGGATGAACGTGTAGGGTCCGGGCGTTAGGGCCTTCATCGTGCGGAACTCATGGTTATCCACGATCACCAACTCCCCGAGCTGGGCGAAGGAATGGCACAGCAGCGAGAAGTTATGCTTGTCGTCGAGCTTGCGGACCGCGCGAATCGTGTCCATGCCCGACTTGTTGCCGATCTTCGTGGCGATCGCGTAGCCGGAGTCCGTGGGCAGTGCGATGGTGCCGCCGCGCTCCAGCAGATCAACGACCGTGTTGACCAGACGTGCTTGAGGATTTTCCGGGTGCAGCTCAATGTACGACATACCCCTATTGTGCACGAAACCCCCTCCGACCGGGGCCGGATGGGGGTTTCGTGGACAAGACTGCCGAGAGCTAGATCACTTCTTTTCCCCGTCGGCGGATTCCTCGCCGCGCTTCTTCGGCTTCGCATCGACGCCGGCTTCCTTACGCTGCGCGGGCGTGATCGGAGCCGGGGCCTCGGTCAGCGGGTCGAAGCCGCCGCCGGACTTCGGGAAAGCGATGACGTCGCGGATCGACTCGGACTTCGTCAGCAGCGAGACGATACGGTCCCAGCCAAAGGCCACGCCGCCATGCGGCGGAGCGCCGAACTTGAAGGCGTCGAGCAGGAAGCCGAACTGTGCCTGAGCCTCTTCCTCACCGATACCCATCACGTTGAACACGCGGTTCTGGATGTCGCGGCGGTGGATACGGATGGAGCCGCCGCCGATCTCGTTGCCGTTGCAGACGATGTCGTAGGCGTAGGCCAGCGCGTTGCCCGGATCCTTGTCGAAGGAGTCGATCCACTCAGGCTTGGGCGAGGTGAACGCGTGGTGGACGGCCGTCCAGGCGCTGTGGCCCAGTGCCACGTCGCCCTCGGCCTCGGCCTCACCGGTGGGCTTGAAGAGCGGCGCGTCGACAACCCAGGTGAACGCCCAGGCATCGGGGTCGATGAGGTTGCAGCGCTTGCCGATCTCAAGGCGAGCAGCGCCGAGCAGCTCACGCGACGGGGTCGGCTTGCCAGCGGCGAAGAAGATGCAGTCGCCGGGCTCAGCGCCAGTGGCGCCGGCCAGGCCCTCGCGCTCGGCCTCGGTGATGTTCTTGGCGACGGGGCCGCCCAGCGTGCCGTCCTCGGCGATCGTGACGTAGGCCAGGCCCTTGGCGCCGCGCGCCTTGGCCCACTCCTGCCACTTGTCGAAGGTGCGACGCGGCTGCGAGCCGCCACCGGGCATGACGACGGCGCCCACGTAGGGGGCCTGGAACACACGGAACGTCGTGTCCTTGAAGTACTCGGTGAGCTCGGTCAGCTCCAGGCCGAAGCGCAGGTCGGGCTTATCGGAGCCGTAGCGCTCCATCGCGTCCTTGTAGGTCATGCGCGGGATCGGCGTGGACAGGTCGTAGCCGATGAGCGCCCACACGTTCTTCAGGACGTCCTCGGCGACCTCGATGACGTCGTCCTGGTCCACGAAGCTCATCTCGATGTCGAGCTGGGTGAACTCGGGCTGACGGTCGGCGCGGAAATCCTCGTCGCGGTAGCAGCGCGCGATCTGGAAGTAGCGCTCCATGCCCGCCACCATCAGCAGCTGCTTGAAGAGCTGGGGGGACTGGGGCAGTGCGTACCAGGAGCCCGGCGAGAGGCGGGCGGGGACGATGAAGTCGCGGGCACCCTCGGGCGTCGAACGCGTCAGGGTCGGGGTCTCGATCTCGACGAAGTCACGGGCGTAGAGCGCCTCGCGGGCCGCGCGCGAGACCTTCGAGCGCAGGCGAATCGCGTACTGCTCGGGTTCGCGGCGCAGGTCAAGGTAGCGGTACTTCAGGCGGGTTTCCTCACCCACGTTGCCGGAATCTTCAGCATTGGAGGAGACCTGGAAGGGCAGGGGCGCGCTGGTGTTGAGGATCTCGATGTCGTCGCCCATGACCTCAATGGCGCCGGTGGCCAGGTGGGGGTTCTCATTACCCTCGGGGCGAGCGCAGACCTCACCGGTGACCTTCAGGACGAACTCGGAGCGCAGCTCGTGGGCGACGCGCTCGTCGCGCACGACCACCTGGGCGATGCCGGACGCGTCACGCAGGTCGATGAAGGCGACGCCACCGTGATCGCGGCGACGGTCCACCCAACCGGTGAGCGTCACGGTCGAACCGACCAGGTCGGTGCCGAGAGTTCCAATGTTGTGAGTGCGAAGCACTGTGATTCCTTTCGTCATTACCATCCGCGAGACAGGCGGCGGCAGAGTCATTGTACGCCTGACGTCCGAAGAGTTGCGTGTGCCACGAGTAGGATAGCCATCATGCCCGCCGACGATTCCTCCGCCCCCGCTTCCGCATCGTGGACCCCGTCCGAAATTGGCTTGGCCATCGGGTCCGTGCTTCTCATTACCCTCGTGGCCTTCGAGGAGCTCGCCGCCACGACGATCATGCCGGTCGTCGTCGAGTCTTTCGACGCGGCCCCCTGGTACCCGATCGCATCGGGGGCGGCACTGGCCGCGCAGCTGAGCGCCACCGTGGTCGCGGGTGCCCTGGCCGATTGGAAGGGCCCCCGTGTCGTCCTGCTCGCGGGGCTGGTGCTCTTCGCAGTCGGCCTGCTGGTGTGCACCGTCGGCTCACACGTCATCGTCTTCGTCGTCGGGCGCGCGCTGCAGGGGCTGGGAGGCGGCCTCCTCATCGTCCCGCTCTACGTGCTCGTGGGCTCGGTTGCCTCCCCTCGGCACCGCCCCACGTTCTTCGCGTCTTTCTCCCTGGCGTGGGTGCTTCCCTCCCTGGTCGGCCCCGCGATCGCCGGTCACGTCACCCAGGAGTGGGGATGGCGCTACGTCTTCGGCGTCGTTCCCCTCCTCGTGCTGATCGCCGCCCTTCCCATCGCCTCTGTTCTGCGTTCCGTGCCGACCGCGCAGGGACAGCGCTCCCCCGTCCTGGCGGCCCTGTCTCGTGATGCCGGGCTCGTCGGCGTCGGGGTCGTGCTGCTCCAGCTCGCGGGAGCCCTCGCCTCGCCCGTCGCACAATTCGGTGTTTTCGCCCTCGGCGCGGTCATCACGGTGTGGGCGCTCCCCCGTCTCCTCCCGCGCGGCACCTTTGTGTCGCGCCCGGGCATGCCCTCGGCGATCCTGGCGAGGCTCGGCGCACTCGCCTCCCAAGTCGGTCTCGCCGTCATGATCCCGCTGATCCTCCAGCGCGTGCACGGCTGGTCCGAGGCCTCCTCCGCCTGGTGGGTCACCTTCGGTTCGGTCACGTGGTCCATCGGCGCGGTCGGGCAGGCGCGCGTCCACGACCCGCACCTGCGCCGACGGCTCCCCGTCATCGGTGGCACGCTGATGGCTATCGGCGCGATCCCCGTGGGGGCCCTCCTCGTCCCCGCAATTCCCGTGTGGGTGGCCCTCATCGGTTGGCTTGCCGTGGGCCTGGGCGTCGGCCTCGTTCACGCACCCCTGTCCGTCATGGCCCTCGAGGTAACTCCCGAGGCCAAGCACGGGCGCGTCGCCTCGTGGCTGCAGGTCGCCGATTCCGCCGGTCCCGCCCTCGAACTCGCCCTCGTCTCGGTGGCCATGAGTGCGTGGGCCGCCACCGCCACGGTGGGCGGGGCGGCCTACGCTCCCTATTGGGTGATTGCTGCTGCGCTCGCGATCCTCACGGTGTTTGCCGTGACTCGGCTGCGTCCCGCGTCGGAACGATCCACCGGTGGGGAGAGCTAGCGCTCAGTCCTCGTAGCGGCGCTTACCGAAGTGGCGACGTCCGCCCTCGCGGCCACCGTCGCGCTCCCAGCCGTCGCGGCCACCCTCGCGTTCACGACGCGCACGCTTGATGTCCTTTTCCCAGCGCTCGGTGCGCACCGAGCGTCGCGGTCGCGAGGCATCGCCCTTCTCGAAGCGGTGCGGGCGCTTGTCGTCGCGATCTGAGAAGCGACCCTCGCGATCGCCGTAGCCGCCCCGGCCTCGGTAGTCGCGCTCGAAGTCGCGGCGCTCGAAGCCGTCTCGCTCCCCGCGCGCGCCCGGCCCCTCGTCCACGCGGATACGCAGCTGACGACCGGACACGTAGCCCTTGGAGATACGCGACAGCTGCTCGCCCGACAGATCTGCCGTGATGTCGACGAGGGAGAAGGTCGGATAGATCTCGATGTTGCCGATGTCGCGGCCGTCGATGCCGCCCTCGCCCGCGATCGCGCCGACGATCGAGCCGGGCTTGACACGGTCCTTCTTACCGACCTCGATGCGGTAGCGCGTGCCGGAGCCTGGGGCCGGGCGGCCGCCGCCACGGCGGCGAGAGCCGTTGGCACCACCCTTGAGCGGGCGGTCCTTATCGCGTCCCGCCTCGAAGGATGCGCCGACGAATTCGCCGGACTCGTCCAGGCGCTCCTCGCGGCGGATCTTGCCATTTCCGCGGCGGTCCTTCTCGCGGCGGGGCGCGGGGCCCTCGTCGCCGACCGCCGTGGCCATGAGCGCGGCGGCGATGTCCTCGACGCTCACGTCCTCGCCCATGTCGGCCAGCAGACCCTTGTACATGTCGAGGCGGCCGCGCTCGATTCGTGCGCCCAGGCCCTCGAGCAGGCGGCGGGCGCGGAACTCAGAGACGGCGGCGGGCGAGGGGATCTCGACCTCTTCCATCTCGGTCCCCGTCAGCTTTTCAATGCGACGCAGGCGGCCGTGCTCGCGCGGGGTAAAGAAGGTGAGGGCGCGGCCCTCGCGCCCGGCGCGGCCGGTGCGGCCGATGCGGTGCACGTAGGCCTCCGGCTCGCGAGGCACGTCGAAGTTGACGACCAGGGAGATGCGCTCCACGTCCAGGCCGCGCGCCGCGACATCGGTGGCCACCAGCACGTCGAGAGAGCCGTTCTTCAGGCGCTCGACCATGCGCTCGCGCTCAGTCTGAGCGACGTCGCCGGAGATGCCTGCAGCTCGGAAGCCGCGGCCCGACAGCTCAAGGGACACCTCTTCGACATCCGCGCGGGTGCGCACGAAGACGATGGCCGCGTCGGCCTCCTCCTGACCCGCCGCGATGTGCTGGGCCCGCGTGGCCAGGACGCGCGACAGCGCGCCGATCTTGTGCTTGTAGGGCACGACCGCGTAGGTCTGGTGAATCGTGTCGACCGTCGACGATTCCGTCGAGACGGCGACCTTGACGGGATCCTTGAGGTGCTCGCGCGCCACCTTCTCAATGGCGGCGGGCATCGTGGCGCTAAACAGCGCCGTCAGGCGGTCATCGGGCACGCTCGACGCGATCGTCTCGACGTCCTCGGCGAAGCCCATGCGCAGCATCTCGTCAGCCTCGTCCAACACGAGCATGCGCACGTTCGACAGGTCGAGTGCGCCCTTCTCGATCAGGTCGATGACACGGCCCGGGGTGCCCACGACGACCTGCGCGCCGCGCTTAAGCGCGCCGATCTGGGGACCGTAGGGGGAGCCGCCGTACACGGGGACGACGTCGAGGCGGGCGGTGCGCGCAGCGAAATCCTCAATGGCCTGGGCGCTCTGCATTGCGAGCTCGCGCGTGGGAGCCAGGACCAGGGCCTGGACGTCGCGCTCATCGGCGTCGACGATGGCCAGCAGCGGCAGACCGAAGGCGGCCGTCTTGCCGGTACCCGTCTGGGCGATACCCACGACGTCGCGCAGCTCAAGGAGCGGCGGGATCGCGGCGGCCTGGATCGGGGTGGGGACGCGGAACCCCATATCGGTGACGGCCTCGAGGATCTCCTCGGGCAGTCCGAGGCTCGCGAAGGTCACGGTATCGCCGTCTTCGCCGTCGGCTTCCTGCCCGGCGTCGCGATCCTGGCCGTCGGCCTCATCGACGAGATCGAGCTCGTCATCCATGTCCATGATGTCGTCGCGCTCGTCGCGGTCCATGTAGTCGTCAGAGGGCATAGTAATTCCTTGCCTGTTGCGTGTGGGGTAGCAAAACCATCGGGGCGGGCCATCTCGGCTCCTCAGCGCGGCCTCACCCATAACAACAAATCCCGCGTCCCGCGGGGCACCATAACAAGGGGCTGCGCCTCATCGCTGCGTCCAGCATAGCGCGCGCTTGCTCGAAAAAGGTGCCTGTCGTCGGCGAATTCACTGTTCGCGCCGGTCCAAGGCGGCGCTTCACGACCTCCGGTCCAGGCGCAGGCGCGCCACGAAGGAGGCGATGGTGACCTGGCGGTTGTCTTCCGCGCGCAGCGGGGCGACGACGAGGCGCTCGACTTCGTCTCGGCAGAGGGCCCTCATGTCGCGGCGCACGGCGCGTGCACGCCTCGAGGCCACCCAGGAGCTGACGACGCGACTCGCTCCCGCGCACAGGAGCGTGAGCGCGAGCGACACGCCAATGATCACAGGAGGAACGGGAATCGGGCCGAGCGTGGGAACGCGGGCATCGATGAGGACCGCGCGGCCCAGGTGCGCGAGAAGAATCCACGCACCCCCTCCCACGCAGGCGAGCCAGGCGAGCAGCTGCACGACGCCGAGGAAGCGAACGGCCGCGGGTGCGCTCGCGCTCACGCGCAGATTCGCAGCCACCTCGCGATGCGCGCCCTCCGGCACCTGCCCAGCGCCCGACAGCGCCCGATCGATGAGTAGGCGCCGCCAGCGCTCTGGGCGCCCCTGGGAGCGCGCGGCCACCTCGCGGCGCACCGCATTAGCGAAGGCCGCTTCGTCGGAGGTGGAGCGCGTCGGCAGCGTGGGCGTCGTGGCGCTCTCCTCGCGGGACTCGTCGCCCAGGTGAAGGCGTCGCAGAGGATCGGCCCCCAGACGCGAGAGCCAGCGCAGGGGAAGCCAGCCGCCGACGCGCGCACCCGCGCGCCGCGTCGAGCCGGCCACGGCCTCTTCGATGATAGGTGCCCCCGCAAGGTCCGCGGCGGCCTGAGCGAGCTCACCGGCCAAGCCCTCGGTCTCGACCCCACGGATGGTGCCCTCCAGGCCGAGCGCATCGCGCAAAAGGACCGCGGCCTCGGCCAGGGCGGCGCGCGCACGAGCTGCCTGACGCGACACACGGGCAGCTTCCCCGCCGAGATGGGCGGCGAGCGCGCTCACGCCCTCCCCCGTCGTCGCACTGACGGGAAGGATACGCGCGCCAGCGAGGCCGCGCGCATCGAGGATGCGGCGCAAGTCGAACTCGATGGAGGCGCGCGAGGCGGCGTCCAACGTGTCGATGTGAGTCAGGGCGACCGTCACGGAGGCGTGCGAGGAACGCAGGCGCGACAACCACTCGTCGTGCAGGCGCGCGTCCGCATACTTTTGGGGATTGACCACGACGACCAGCGCGTCCACGCGCGAGGCCAGGCGTTGCGTCAACTCGGCGTGAGCCGCCTCGACCGAGTCAATGTCGGGCAAGTCCACGATGACGGTATCGCCCTGCGGACCCGCGGGCGCATCCACACGCGCGGTCACGCCCAGCCACCCCAACAGCTGCGCGGGTTCGCGGCCCGCGGGCAGGACCGCGCAGGCCTCGTTGGTCGTGGGCCGCAAGATACCCGCGCGCACGACCTGCGCCCCGCACAGAGCGTTCACGAGGGACGACTTACCCGCGCCCGTGCCGCCCAGCATGCCGATCACGCACCACGTCGGATCCATCTCGGCGCGCTCAGAGGTCACGTCGATGAGCTCGCGCACCCTCGCCAAGGTCGTCGGCTCGATGTCGGACGCGGCGAGCGTCGTGATCTGGTCGAGCTGTGCCGCTGCCGCCGCAACGGGGATCGATGCGCGCCTCATGCCAGCGCCTCCCGGGCCTCGTCGAGCGCCGACGCGAGGGCCTCGACGCGCTCCCGTTCCTGCGAGCGATCCAGCTTCGCGGCAATGGGGGCGAGGACGTCGGCCAGCGAGTCGGCCGCCAGCGACTCCAGGGCCTCACGGGCCTGCGCGGCGAGCGCACGCACCGTGCGCTCACCGAAATACGATTCGAGGATCGTTTGCGACAGCGCGGCCGACGCCCCCGCAACGCCGACCTCGACGCCCGTGACGCCGCCCGTCATCGCGAAAGCACTGACCATGAGCGACACCGTCACGACGTTGATTCCTCCGGCCAGGAGCCGCCCCGTCACGCGCGAAGACTCCGCCTGACCGCGCACGATCTGCGTCACCTCGCTGGTCCACGCCTGCGCTGTCCTGCGCGCGCGCTCAAGGCACGCCTGAGCGTCCAACAGCTCCTCGAACTCGCCGATCGCGGCGACCGGCTCGGCCAGACGCAGGGCCTCGGTCCACGCGCGATGGTACTGATCGCTCAAGCGCTGAGCCAGCCCGCCGGTCAGGTCACGACGCACCTGCTCCTCGGGGGCGGCAGTTCCGCGCACGGCACCCATGACGCGCTCACGCACGCTGCCAATGACCCTGGCCAGGGTGCGTGTCATGTCCCACGAGCCGAGCACCTCGGCGATGCGGGCGCTCACCTCGCCGCGCAAGACGTCGTCGCTCGAGGAGGAGGCAACCTCTCGAGCGCCCGAGGCGATCAGCTGATCGATGCCCTCGCTCGCGGAGGCGATCGCGCGGTAGGACTCTCGGGCGCCGTCCAACGCCTTCCTGGCCTCGTCGAGCGATGCGGCAACGGCCCCCGACAGGGAAGAACGAATGATGGCGGCGCGCTCCTGCGCGTCGTGCCCGATCCCCCGCAAGAAAGACCCCACGGCGGCGATCGCATCGAAGGGAAGACGCCCCTCCGTCAGGGGCTGCTCGGTGATCACGATGATGGGCACCTCGCCCAGGCCTCGGCGCCGCGCGAGCGAGGTCAAATCCGCTCGGATCTCCTCCTGCGCGCCCTCGGGCACCCGGTTGAGGACGATGGCGACACGAAGGCCGCGCTCGGCCGCCTCCTCCAGATGCCTCCACGCGACCGCGTCCGCGTAGCGAGCAGCGCTCGTGACAAAAATCCACAGATCCGCGCCATCGAGAAGCTCCGAGGCGAGCCGACGGTTCCCCTCCTCGACCGAATCGATGTCGGGGGCATCCAAGATGCCGATCGACGGCCACATCATGTCGTCCACCACCACCGTCACGGCGTCCAGGCTCGTACCCGCCCCGCCCTCGTGCTTCGTCAAGCGAGGCAGCACGCGATCCGACATGAACCACGCGCGAGCCGCGGGCGAACACACCACGACCGGGCGCCGAGTCGTGGGGCGAACGGCACCCGACCGGGACACATTACGATCGAGCAGCGAGTTCACGAGGGTCGACTTGCCCGAACCCGTCGACCCGCCGACCACGACGAGCAGGGGCGCGTCAGCGTCCTCCAGACGCGGCAGCACGAGGTCCTGCAGGCGACGAAGCGCCCGCTCGGCCTCGGGGCGGGCGCCCTGGGGCATCGCCTCCAACGAGTCCTTGAGCGCGCCCGCGAGGCGGCGGGCGCCTTCAACCGCGGTGGTCGGCACTCAGGCCGTCACCTTCTCCACAGTGGGCACCGCGTCCGCCGCGGGAACCTCCCACGTCGCGGCGTCGGCCTGAACCTGCTCTCCCGTGCGGATGTCCTTGACCGTGTCGGCGGCCCCCTCCTCACCCGGGAACCAGACGAAGGGAATGCCGCGCTTATCCGCGAACTTGATCTGCTTACCGAACTTCGCCGCGCTCGGGGCGACGTCGGTCGAGATGCCTCGCCCACGCAGCGTCGCCGCGATCTCCTCGGAACGCTCGCGGTGCTCCTCGTTGGTCACGGCCACGACGACGGCCGTGGGAACCTTACGCGAGGCACGCACCAGCGGCGCAGAGATCATGCGCGAGACGAGGCGCGAGACACCAATGGACAGGCCAACGCCCGGGTAGGTGCGCTTACCGTCCTTGGCCAGGGAATCGTAGCGGCCGCCCGAGCAGATCGACCCGAGGTCCTCATGGCCCTCGATCTCTGACTCGTAGACGCTTCCCGTGTAGTAGTCCAGGCCGCGCGCGATCTTCAGGTCGGCGACCACGGCACCCGGCATGCGCTTGTTGGCGGTGTCGAGCAGCTCGGCGAGCTCCTTCAGCCCCTCGTCCAGCAGCTCACCGCTCACGCCCAGTCCAGCCAGGCGCTCGCGCACCTGAGCCGAATCAGCCGTGCGAATCTGGGCCATCTGGAGCAGAACGGACGCCTGGTCGCCGTCGATGCCGGACACGGCCAGCTCCCTGGCCACGCCCTCGGGCCCAATCTTGTCGATCTTGTCAAGCCCGCGCAGAGCCGCCTCGACGTCGGTGACTCCGAGGGACTCGCACACGCCCTGAACGACCTTGCGGTTGTTGACGAGCACGCGCACCGGCGGGATCGGCAGGCTGTTGAGGGCCTCGGCCATGACGAGAGGCAGGTCCACCTCGAAGTGGAAGGGCAGCTCGCCGTTGCCCACGACGTCGATATCGGCCTGCGTGAACTCGCGGAAACGCCCCTCCTGCGGGCGCTCCCCGCGCCACACCTTCTGAATCTGGTAGCGCTTGAAGGGGAAATCCAACTCGTTGGCGTTCTCCACGACGTAACGCGCGAAGGGGACGGTCAGGTCGAAGTGCAGACCCATGCCCTTGTCCTTGGGAGCGCGCGCACCCGCGGCCGCAGCCTTCAGCGCTTGCAGGCGGTCAAGAACGTAGATCTCCTTCGAGGTCTCTCCCTTGGCCTCCAGCTGCGCCAGCGTCTCGACCGCACGCGTCTCGATTCCCGCGAAGCCGTGCAGCTCAAAGACACGACGCAGCTCGTCGAGGACGTGCATCTCAATGATGCGCCCCTCGGGGAGCCATTCGGGGAAACCTGACAAAGACGTGCGAGCCATAACAAAATCCTTGAGATCGAACGACACCCGCGCTAGCCGATACGACGAGCGCGGATCAAGTATTGGTTGGAGCGTATCTCATCCGCAAGCGTAGTCGCCGGACCGTGGCCGGGGATGAGGATCGTGCTCGGGTCGAGGGCGTTGGAAATAGTGCGCAGCGAGTGACGCATTTGCGTTTCGTCACCGCCGGGCATGTCGGTGCGCCCCACGCTGTCTTTAAACAGGACGTCGGCGGACAGCGCCCACGGCACCGCCTCCTCGCTGGCGTAGAAAGACTGGTTATTGACGCGCACATCCAGCGGGCTGTGCCCGAGGAAGAGCGCCGAGCCCTCGGTATGACCGGGGGCGGGCACCATGCGCAGCCACACGCCCGGGGTCAGCTCGACGGAGTCCGCGGGCATCTCACGCAGGTCGGTGGGCCTCACCCAGGGTCCCACGAAGTCGGGCGGGGCCATGGGCAGGAAAGAGGCCGGATCGTCCATGCGGTACATGTCCGGTCCCGGCAGGTAGCACGGGACCGTAGAACCGTCTGCTCCCCAGGTGGAGACCTCGGCCGCATCCCACACGTGGTCGGGGTGGCCGTGGGTGAGCAGCACGGCACCGACGCTGACGCCCTCGAGTTCGAGGATTTGCCGAATCAGGTGCCTGATGCCGGCGGAGGGGTCGACAACAAGGGCAGTGCCCGCCCCGGAAGGGACGAGCACAAGCCCATTCGCCGCGTAAAAGGGCGACGGGATGACGTGAAGACGCATGTCACTCCATGGACGAGGAGATCTGCGCGAGCCAGGCGCGCTTGGTCTCGAGGGTCTCACGCACACTGGCCGCCGCCTTCGTATCGCCCTTGGCCTCGGCATCGGCGAGCGAACGCTCAAGCTGAGCGATCTGCTCCTCCAGCTGACCCACCATGCCGGCCGCGCGGGCTCGCGTCTCGGGGTTGGTGCGGCGCCATTCCTTCTCTTCGGCTTCGCGAACGGCGGCCTCGACGGCGCGCAGGCGGCCTTCGATGCGGTGCAGGTCGGAGGAGGGCACGCGGCCGACCTCTTCCCAACGGTCCTGAATCTGACGCAGCTGGGCCTTCGCGCGATCGATATCGGTGACCGGCAGGATAGCCTCGGCATCGACGAGGATCGCCTCCTTGGCCACCAGGTTCTCGCGGTACTCGGCGTCCGTGGCCTCGTCCTTGGCGCGGCGAGCGTCGAAGAACACCTGCTGAGCGGCGCGGAAGCGCGCCCACAGGGCGTCGTCTTCCTTGCGCGAGGCGCGCGGGGCTGCCTTCCAGCGGTTCATGAGCTCACGGTAGGCACCCGACGTGCGAGACCAGTCCACCGAGGAGGACAGGGCCTCGGCCTCGGCGATCAGGGCTTCCTTGATGCGCTTTGCCTCGGACTGAGCCAGATCCAGCTGGGAGAAGAACTGGCGGCGGTGGCGGTCGAACTGGGTGCGCGCGGTGGAGAAGCGCTTCCACAGTTCGTCTTCGACGGCCTTCTCCAGACGCGGGCCTCGGCGCTGCAGGGTCTTCCACTCTTCCAGGAGGTCGCGCAGCGTCTGGCCCGACTGCTTCCAGTGGGTCTTGGCGGGGTCCTGAGCGACGATGGACTCGGCACGCTCGACGACGGCCGTGCGGTCGGCCAGGGCCTGCGCCTTGGCGGCCTTACGCTCCTCGCGAGCAATCTCCTTGCGTTCCTCGGCGGCCTTCTCGACCGCCGCGACGCGCTCGCGCAGCGCGGGGATGTCGCCGACGACGTTGGGGGAGGCAACCTGCTCACGCAACGTCGCGAGAGTCTGATCGATGTCGCGCGGGCTCAGGGAGCTGAGGCGATCCTCGAAGAGCTTGATCGTGGCCTCAAGATCGGCGTAGCGACGCTCGTACAAGGCATAGGGGGACGTGGGAATACCCTCCGGGAAGCCGCCGATGACGCGCTCCTCGTCGCCGTCCTTGACATAGACAGCCCCGTCCTCACCAATGCGGGCGAAGGGGTGCTCAGGCACCTCCGACGCTGCGATCGTCGAGGCCTGGGCCTCCTCGGGAGTAGCCGTCACGGCTTCGGGAGTGGTTTCGTTGTTCGGAATCGACGTCTCGGTCACGATATTCCTTCTTAGACGAGGGCTGACGCCCGGCGCGGTCGCGTGCCGATGTGACACACAGTGCTAGTGTGTCACATCTAACGAGAAAATGAGTGTCGACCCGCGAAAAACGGGACGGATGTAACACCTCACCCCGCTTCCCAGCGGCGGCGCGCCGAGTCCTCGTCTAAGAATCCGCCCCGATGCGCACCGCTTCGAAGACACCATCCACCCGGCGAAGCGCCGACAGGACAGCGTTCAGGTGGCCCAGGTCCGCCAGCTCGAAGGAGAAGTTACCGGAGGCAACCTGATCCCCATCCGTCTTGAGGGCCGCGGCCAAGATATTGACGCCATAATCAGACAGGACCCGGGTCAGATCCGAGAGGAGTCCACCACGGTCGAGTGCACGCACCTCGATCTGGACGCGGAACGGCGCGATGAGCCCCTCGGAGTTCCACGACACGTCCACGAAGCGCTCGGGCTGCAGCTGACTCAGGCGCACCGCGTTCGCGCACGTGGAGCGGTGCACCGACACGCCCTGGCCGCGCGTAATGAAGCCGACGATCGCATCTCCGGGAACAGGCGTACAGCACTTGGCGAGCTTGACCCAAATCTCGTTCGGGCTCAGTCCGGACACGGTGATCGCACTGTCCCCCGAGGCCTCCGACCGAGGCTTCTGCGAGCCCGGGGTGACGCCCTCGGAGAGCGTCTCCTCGGTGCCGTCTCCCCCACCCAGGTTATCCACGAGCCTGTTGACGACGCTCTGGGCCGAGATATGCCCCTCGCCCACCGCCGCGTAGAGCCCCGAGACATCCGGGTAGCCGAAGGAAGTGGCGACCGACAGGATTGACTCGTGGTTCATGAGCCGCTGGAGGGGAAGGTTCTGCTTGCGCATCGCGCGGGCCAGCGCCTCCTTACCTGACTCCACGGCCTCCTCGCGGCGTTCCTTCGAGAACCACGCCTTGATCTTCGAGCGGGCACGCGGAGAGGCGACAAAAGCCAGCCAGTCGCGCGATGGGCCGGCCTTGTCCGACTTCGAGGTGACGACCTCGACCGTCTCGCCCGACTCCAGCGGCGTATCGAGAGCGACGAGGCGCCCGTTAACCTTCGCGCCGACCGTGCGGTGCCCGACCTCCGTGTGCACCGCGTAGGCGAAGTCGACGGGGGTCGCACGCGCCGGCAGCACGATGACCTCGCCCTTGGGTGTAAAGACATAGACCTCGTCGCCCGCGATCTCGTAGCGCAGCGAATCCAGGAATTCCTCCGGGTCACCCGTCTCGCGCTCCATCTCGACCAGAGCGCGCAGCCAGTTCGCCTGTTCTTCCGAGCTCATGCGGTCCGAGTCGCCGCTCGTGGCGTTCGGATTCTGCTTGTACTTCCAGTGAGCCGCGACGCCGTGTTCCGCGCGCTCGTGCATGTCGTAGGTGCGGATCTGGATCTCCACCGGCTTGCCACCCGGGCCGATAACTGTCGTGTGCAGCGACTGGTAGAGGTTGAACTTGGGCATCGCGATGTAGTCTTTGAAGCGCCCCGGGATCGGATTCCACCGGCCGTGCAGCGCGCCGAGAACGCCGTAGCAGTCCTTGATCGAATCCACGAGCACACGCACGGCGACCAGGTCGAAAACCTCGTCGAACGCTTTGCCGCGCACGATCATCTTCTGGTAGATCGAATAGTGGCTCTTCGGGCGGCCACTGACCGTACCCTTCGTTCCCGAGCGACGCAGATCCTCTTCGATCTGATCGATGACGTCACGCAGGTATTCCTCCCGTTGAGGGGCCCTCTCCGCGACGAGCCGGTCGATCTCCTCGTAGATTTCCGGGTACAGGGTCTTGAAGGAGAGTTCTTCGAGCTCCCACTTCACCATGTTCATGCCGAGTCGGTGGGCCAGCGGCGCGTAGATCTCCAGCGTCTCCTGCGCCTTCTTCGCCGCCGACGCGGCCGGAACGAAGCGCCACGTTCGGGCATTATGGATGCGGTCGGCCAGCTTGATGAGCAGCACTCGGATGTCACGGCTCATGGCGACGAGCATCTTGCGCAGCGTCTCGGACTGGGCGGCTGCGCCATAGCGGACCTTGTCGAGCTTGGTGACACCGTCGACCAGATTCGCGATGGGCTCACCGAAATCGGCGGCCAGCTCCTGGAGCGTGTAGTCCGTGTCCTCCACGGTGTCATGCAGCAGCGCAGCCACCAGGGTCGGGGTCGTCATGCCCATCTCCGCCAGGATCGTCGCGACCGCGACCGGATGGGTGATATAGGGTTCGCCCGACTTGCGCATCTGCCCCCGGTGGCATTCCTCAGCCTTGCGGTAAGCCCTCTCGACCACACTGATATCCGCCTTCGGATGATTCGCGCGCAGAGCCCGCACAAGCGGCTCAATCTCTGGGATCGTGGCGCGCCCACGCGAACCAAACCACACGAGGCCGGAGCGCACTCGGGAGACGGCCGCGGGAAGTGCGGACCCTGAAGTCGTGTCGTCGCTGCTCATGAACCAATGATAGCGACGAACGAGCGGCTCCGGGGATCAAGAGGATCCCCGGAGCCGCTCGCCGTTCGACGTTGCTCGCTCAGACGAACAGCGCGGTCTCCACCGTGATGCCGTCAAGCTTGCTGCGTCCGTCAAGGTCCTTCAGTTCAAGGAGCACGGCGAGGGCCTCGACCGAGGCGCCGCACTGCTCCAAGAGGTCGACCGCGGCGCGGGCAGTCCCGCCCGTGGCCAGGACGTCGTCGATGATCAGGACGCGCTGCCCCTCGTGAACCGTCTGGGGACGGATCTCCATGCGCGCGCTGCCGTACTCCAGGGAGTAGTCGACGCCGATCACCTCGCCGGGAAGCTTGCCCGCCTTGCGGATCGTCAGCATGCCCAGGCCCAGCTCGGCGGCGACGGGGGCCCCGAGGATGAACCCGCGCGACTCCAGCCCGGCCACCGCGTCGATGCGACCCGCGTAGCGCGCGCCGATCAACTCTACGAGTTCCTTAAAGGCAGGTCCGTTGGCGAACAGGCCTGTGATGTCGCGGAACAGAACACCCGGCTCGGGGAAGTCCGGGATCTCCACCAGGTTGTCCTGGACAAGAGTGGCGACGCGGTCGCCGAGTTCACCGATCATCGATGAGTCTTCTTCCTGTGAGGCTGATTCTCGTTGCCCAGGCGCTTGCCGGGCTTAATCGGGGCCACCTTAACAGCCTTCGCGGAGGAGGACTCGCCGGTGGTGGTGCGGCGTGCGCGCTCGTGCGCGACGGCCGCGTTGTGCTCGCGGGTCTTGTTCGACAGCTCCTGGAAGGTGACGAGGAGTGGCGAGGCGATAAAGATCGACGAGTAGGTGCCCGCGATCATACCGATGAACAGCGCCAGCGAGATATCCACCAGGGTACCCGGGCCCAGGGCCACCGTACCGATGATGAGGATCGCTCCGACCGGGAGAAGGGCCACAACCGACGTGTTGATCGAACGAACCATCGTCTGGTTGACGGCGAGGTTCACGTATTCGGCGAAGGTGTAGTGCTTCTGCTCGTAGACGTCCGAGGTCAGCTCGCGCACCTTGTCGAAGACGACGACGGTGTCATACAGCGAGTAGCCCAGAATCGTCAGGAAGCCGATGACGGTGGCCGGCGAGACCTCGACCTGCAAAATCGCGAACACGCCGACGGTCACCGCGATGTCGTGCACGAGGGCGAGCAGCGCCGAGGCGGCCATCTTCCAGGAGCGGAAGTACACGGTCATGAGCATGGCCACGAGGGCCATGAAGATGACGAGCGACTGCGCGGCCTTGGTCGTCACCGACGAGCCCCACGAGGGGCCGATCGAGGAGGACTGGACCTCGGACGCGTCCACGCCGTAGGCGCTGGCCAGGGCCTCGCGCATCTGGGCGGTCCCCGCCGAATCCAGCGACGTGGTCTGGATGCGCACCGAGTCGGAGCCGACGCGGGTGACCTTCGGAGCCCCCTCGACGAGGCCGGTAGAGGTTACCGCGTGTGAGGCGAAAGACTCGCTCTGGTCGGCCACATGCGCGACGTCGAACTGGGAGCCGCCCGTGAACTCGATCGAGCGGTTCAGGCCCAGAATCGCCACGAGCGCGAAACCAGCGACGACCACCGCCGCGGCCAACCCAACGAAAATCTTGCGCTTAGGCACGACCGCATAGGACTTTTCGCCCGAATACAGGGCGTTGCCCCACTGAGCAAAACTCATCATGTCAGTTCTCCTCTTCTTCGGTCGCCACGGGTTCAGCGGACACCTCGGACGAAGCTGAGGCGCCCTCGGCGGCGGCCTGCTCGGCCTTGCGCGCGGCCAAACGCGCCGCGCGGCGACGCTCGGCGATGGACAGTCCATCCCCGGCCTCGTCCTGCGTCGACGAGGCCGACTCCCCGCGCGCGACGACGCGACCGCGTCCGGCGTACACGAGGGCATTCTTTGCGCCCAGGTGCTCGGGGTCGAGGCCGGAGAGCTTGTGGCCCTCGCCGAAGAAGCGGGTGCGGATCAGGAGCTCCATCATCGGGTGTGTAAAGAGGAAGATCACGGCGATGTCGATGACGGTCGTGACACCCAGGGTGAAGGCGAAGCCCTGAACGCCACCGACGGCGAGCAGGTAGAGCACGACGGCCGCGACCAGGTTGACCGCGTCGGAGACCAGGATGGTGCGCTTGGCGCGATCCCAGCCCTCCTCGACGGCGGCCTGCAGCGGGCGACCGTCACGCACCTCGTCTCGGACGCGTTCGAAGTACACGATGAAGGAGTCTGTCGTCACACCGATGGCCATGATCAGGCCTGCGACGCCAGCCAGCGACAGGCGGTAGCCCATCGCCCACGACAGGAGCGCGATCACCAGGTAGGTGATAATCGAGGCGATGATGAGCGAACCCGCGGAGATGACCGCGAGGCCGCGGTACTGCCAGATCAGGTAGAAGATGACGAGCAGGAAGCCGATGAGGGCCGCCCACAGGCCAACCGTCAGGTGATCGGTGCCGATGGTCGCGGAGATCTGCTGTTCGGACTCGACCTCGAAGTTCAGGGGCAGCGAGCCGAACTGCAGCTGGTTGGCCAGCGCGGTCGCGGACTGGGAGGTGAAGTTGCCGCTGATCTGGGCCTCACCGTTGGAGATGATCGCCTCCATCGACGGGGCGGTGATGACCGTGCCGTCAAGGACGACAGCGAAAGCGTTGCGGTCGGGGCGTCCCTGATAGAAGGAGGAGCCCTGCGGATCCGAGTCATGGTAGCCGTAGAGGATCGTGGACGTGTCCTTGAACTTCTCGGTGCCATCGGCGTTGAACTGCAGGGAGACGATCCACTGACCGGTGGTCTGGCCGTTGTTGTTGCGCGCGAGACCGGCCGTGGCGCTCTTCAGGTCCGAGCCGGGCACGGCCACGGGTCCCAGGATGTACTTAATCTGGCCGGAGTCGTCGCAAGCGGCGTAGGGCTTGTCCGCCGCACCCTCGACGCGCTTGACGTCAGCGGAGGCGGAGCAGTCCAGGGTCAGGAAGTCGTACCAGACCTGCTCGGTGACCCACGCCAGGTCCGAGGCGTTGGCCGGCTCGCTCGCCGGGGTGTCCGACAGGACGCCATCGCCGTTCTGGTCCGCGATGCTCATCGCAGTCGCCTCGTCAAGGGCGGTGGACTGCACCTCGGACGCACCGGACTGGGCTGCGCCAGACTGGGCTGCACCGGACTGGGTGTCAGCGCTGGACTGGGCGCCCGACTGAGCGCCGCTCTGCGTCTGGCCCGACTGGCCCTCGGCGTCGCTAGAGGTCGCCGCCGTCGTCTGCTGGTTCTGGATCACGCCCTGGGCCGCACCGACGCGCAGCACCGGGCGGAAGTTCATCTGCGAGGACGAACGAATGAGGTCCAGCTGCTCCTGCGAGGGGGTGCCGGGAATCGACACCATGATGTTGGAGTTACCGAGGGAGGAAATTTCGGACTCGGACACGCCGGAGGCGTCGATTCGATTACGAATAATCGTGATCGCCTGCGTGATGTCGTCCTCGGTGATCTCGCGCTGACCCTCGGAGGTTGCGGTGGGGGTCAGGATGAGCTGCGTCCCGCCCTTCAGGTCGAGGGCTAGGTCGGGGTAGGGTGATACGCCCTTGACGAAGTGCCCGATCGCCAGCGCCGCGCACGCCGCCACGATGGCGACGGTGAGCGTCACGAGCGCGCGCACAGGGCGTCGCTTATGAGATGCCACGGTTCTACTTTCCGTTCAGCCTTGTCTTACTTCTGCTGCTCGTCGGAGTCCTGGAGAGGGGACTGCGCGTCCGTGTCGTCGAGCCCGAGGATGGACTCATCCTCGTCCGCCGACTCAGGCGCGTCGGATGCCTCGGCCGCCTCGTCCTCCTCGGTCGTGGCCAGGGGCGGCTGGCCACCGATCTCGGCGATCATCTGGCGTTCCCAGTACATCTCGTGACCATCGGTGGTCTCCAGGACGACGATGTCGCCGTCCAGGTCGACGAAACGGCCCCAGAAACCGACGCGGGTACGCACCCACGTGCCGGGGGTGACGGCCGCAAGCTGGTCGCGCTTGTCCTGCTCCATTTTCTCCATCTGCTTCTTGCGGGAGCGCGATGTCCACACCATGAACAAGAGGGCGACAGCGATCAGGGCGAGCATGGTTAGGTTGTTCATAAAGGCTGGTTCACTTTCGATGACGGTCCGGCGCGTCGAGCGCACCTTGCCAGTCTAATGCCGAGGGAAGGTTTTAGCCTAAGTGATGTCCATGCGGCGCGGCGCATCGACGCCAGCGTCGGGATTTGTCACCCCGCGGGCGGCCGGGACCAGCGCCATCGGAGACGAGGCTGCTCCCCTAGTCGAAGAGAGCGCCGTCCGGCGCGGGCGGCGCGAGGCCGAGGTGTCCCCAGGCCTTCGGGGTCGCCATGCGTCCACGATTGGTGCGCACGAGGAACCCTTCGCGCACGAGGTAGGGTTCGGCGACCGTCTCGACGGTCTCCGCTTCCTCGCCGATGGTCACGGACAGGGTCGTGAGCCCGACGGGGCCGCCGGCGAAACGACGGCACACGGCGTCGAGGACCGCGCGGTCCAGGCGATCCAGGCCGGAGGGATCGACCTCGAAGAGCTCGAGGGCGCCGCGCGCGGCGTCCAGCGTCAGGGTCCCGTCCCCGTGCACTTGGGCGTAGTCGACGACGCGGCGCAGGAGCCGGTTCGCGATGCGGGGTGTTCCGCGCGAACGCGAGGCGATCTCGTGGGCGGCGCGCGCGTCGATGGGCGATCCCAGGAGGGTCGCGGAGCGCGTCACGACCGACTGGAGCTCCTCGGTCTCGTAAAACTCCAGGTGAGCGGTAAAACCGAAACGGTCGCGCAGCGGGGCCGGCAGCAGGCCGGAGCGCGTGGTCGCGCCGACAACCGTGAAAGGAGGCAGCGTCAGGGGAATAGAGGTGGCACCGGGTCCCTTGCCGACGACCACATCGACGCGGAAGTCCTCCATCGCCAGGTAGAGCATCTCCTCGGCGGTGCGCGCGAGGCGGTGAATCTCGTCAATAAAGAGGATGTCGCCTTCCTGCAGGCCCGACAGGATCGCGGCCAGGTCACCGGCGTGCTGAATCGCAGGTCCGGAGGTCAGGCGCAGCGACGTGCCCATCTCGGCGGCGATAATCATGGCGAGTGTCGTCTTGCCCAGTCCCGGGGGGCCGGCCAAGAGCACGTGGTCGGGGGTGGCCGAGCGCATGCGGGCGGCGTCCAGGACCAGCTGGAGCTGGCCTCGTACGACGCGCTGACCGACGAACTCGGAGAGCTTCTTGGGGCGTAGGGCCGCCTCGGCGGCGCGCTCAAGCTCGCCCGCGTCCGGGGCGACGATGCGCATCGACTCGATGTCGGGCTGGTCAGCCACGGCCGCCTCCCAGGCTCACGAGCGCGGCGCGCAGCATGTCGGAGGCCCCGAGCCCGCTTCCCGCGAGATTCTCGATGGCCTTGGCTGCCTGCGCCTCGGACCAGCCCAGGCCCACGAGGGCGGCGCTCACCTCGGCGGCGACCGCGTCCTGGCTCGGCGCGGGTGCCGCGGTCGGCTCGGCTCCGGGCAGGGCCGCGGGGCTGCCCAGCTTGTCGCCGATCTCCAGGGCCATGCGCTGAGCCGACTTCTTGCCCACTCCGGGGATCCGCTGGAGCGTGGCCAGGTCCTGGTCTCGCACGGCGCGGCGCAGGTCGTCGGGGCGCAGGACGGCCAGGGCGGCCAGCGCGATCTTCGGACCGATACCGGAAACGGACATCAGCGTCGTGAAGACGTCACGCTCGTCGCAGGATTCGAAGCCGTAGAGGGTCATCGAGTCCTCGCGCACGATCATCGAGGTGTAGACGGTGATCTCCTCATCGCGCGGGGCCGCCTGCGCGAAGGCGGGGGTCACGTGGACGCGGAAGCCAATGCCACCGACCACGACGTCGACGTGGTCGAGTCCGACGCTTGCGACAGCGCCGCGCAGAATCGAGATCACTACGGTCCTTTCCCTGGTCACTCACCCGCGAGACCGCGGGCGAACATATGTACGATTCTAGCCGCGCCTGCGCCTCGGGTCGACGGCACCCGTGCGGCGTTGCGCGGCCTGGGCCTCGGCCCACGCCCGCTGAGCGGGCGTCATGGACCCGCGCGAGGTCAGGCGCCCGGAGATGGACACGGCGACCGAGGAATCCTCGGGCGCCCCGAGCAGGCCGGTCCCCCGCCAGGCGTGCGTGATCGCGATCGCCAGGGCATCGGCAGCGTCCGCGGGCTTGGGCGCCTTCGCGAGGCCGAGGATGCGCGCGACCATCGTCTGGACCTGGGCCTTGTCGGCGTTTCCGTTGCCAGACACGGCCGACTTGACCTCCGAGGGCGTGTGGACCGCCATCGGCAGGCCGGCCCGCCCGACGCACGTCATCGCCGCTCCCATCACCTGCATGGTCGTCGTCACCGACTGCAGGTTGTCCTGCGCGAACACGCGCTCGATCGCGACGACCTCGGGCCGGTACTGCTCGATGACCGCGTCGATCGCATCCGCGATGGTACGCAGGCGAAAGTGCGTGGCCAGATCCTTGTCGGTGCGGGCCACGCCGACATAGACGAGGCTCGCGCGCCGCGACTCATCCACGTCAACGACGCCGAGGCCGCAGCGCGTCAAACCGGGGTCGATCCCCATCACGCGCATCAGGCGCGCGCCACCATAGTGACGAAGAGGCCGTGGATACGGTCGTCGCCTCCCACCTCGGGGTGGAAGGACGTCGCCATCACGTTGCCGCGGCGCACGCCCACGATCGGACCGTCGGCGCTGTTGCCCGCGCGCGCAATCACCTCGACGCCTTCGCCGACCGATTCGACCCAGGGGGCGCGGATGAACACGGCGTGGAAGGGACCGCCTTTAAGGCCCTCGACGTCCAGGTCCTCCTCGTAGGAGTCGACCTGGCGTCCGAAGGCGTTGCGGCGCACGACCATGTCGAGGGCGCCGAAAGAACGCTGGTCCTCGCGCCCATCCAGGATCGACGAGGCGAGCATGATCATGCCCGCGCACGTGCCGTAGACGGGAAGCCCCGCGCTAATGCGCGCGTGCAGTGCATCAAAGAGGCCGAAGGAGAGCAGCAGATTCGACATGGTCGTCGACTCTCCGCCGGGGATGACCAGGCCGTCGACCTGGTCGAGCTCAGAAACCCTGCGCACAAGCAGCGCGCGGGCGCCGGAGTTTTCCAGCGCCCGCACGTGCTCTGCGACGTCGCCCTGCAGGGCGAGAACGCCGATGGTCACCATCCGCGCTCCGCGAGGCGGTGATCGACCGGCAGGTCGTCGACGTTAATGCCGACCATGGCCTCGCCCAGGCCGCGCGAGACCTCAGCGATGACGGAGGGGTCGTCGTAGAAGGTCGTGGCCTTGACGATGGCGGCCGCACGCTTGGCGGGGTCGCCGGACTTGAAGATACCCGAGCCCACGAAGACGCCCTCGGCGCCCAGCTGCATCATCATAGCGGCGTCCGCGGGGGTGGCGATGCCGCCGGCCGTGAAGAGCACGACGGGGAGGCGACCCTCGCGGGCGACCTCGGCGACGAGCTCGTAGGGGGCCTGCAGTTCCTTGGCCGCGACGTAGAGCTCGTCCTCGGGCAGGGAGGTCAGGTGGCGGATCTCGTCGCGGATCTTACGCATGTGCGTCGTCGCGTTGGAGACGTCGCCGGTGCCGGCCTCGCCCTTCGAGCGGATCATGGCGGCGCCCTCGTTGATGCGGCGCAGTGCCTCACCGAGGTTGGTGGCACCGCAGACGAAGGGAACGGTGAAGTTCCACTTGTCGATGTGGTGGCTGTAGTCCGCGGGGGTGAGGACCTCGGACTCGTCGATGTAGTCGACGCCGAGGGACTGCAGGACCTGGGCCTCGACGAAGTGACCAATGCGGGCCTTCGCCATGACGGGGATCGACACGGCGTCGATGATGCCTTCGATCAGATCCGGGTCGGACATGCGGGCCACGCCACCCTGGGCGCGGATGTCTGCGGGGACGCGCTCGAGGGCCATGACGGCCACGGCGCCCGCGTCCTCGGCGATCTTGGCCTGCTCGGGGGTGACGACGTCCATAATCACGCCGCCCTTGAGCATCTGGGCCATACCGCGCTTGACCTGCGGGGTGCCGACCTCGCGCTTCGCGGTGCTCTCGCTCATGGTTACTCCTGCTCTTCCAGCTGGGCACGAACCTCGTCGCTCAGCGACATGTTCGTGTAGATGTTCTGCACGTCATCGGAGTCCTCGAGAACGTCGATGAGCTTGTTGACCTTCAGGGCGCCCTCGAGATCGAGCTCGACCTCGGTGGAGGCGACGAACTGGACTTCGGCAGAGTCGTAGTCGATGCCGGCCTCCTGCAGGGCGGTGCGCACGGCGACAACGTCCTTGGGGTCGGACTCGATGATGAAGATCTCACCGGCGTCCTCGACATCTTCGGCACCCGCGTCCAGGACGGCCATCATGATGGATTCCTCATCCACACCGTCGGCGGCGGGCACCTCGACGACGCCGCGACGCGAGAACAGGTAGGAGACCGAACCGGGGTCGGCCAGGGAGCCGCCGTGGCGGGTGAAGCCCAGGCGCACGTCGGAGGCGGCGCGGTTGCGGTTGTCGGTCAGACACTCGACCAGGAAGGCAACGCCGTTCGGGCCGTAGCCCTCGTACATGATGGTCTCGTAGTTGGCGCCACCGGCCTCGGCACCGGATCCGCGCTTGACGGCGCGGTCGATGTTGTCGGCGGGGACGGAGTTCTTCTTGGCCTTCTGGATGGCGTCGTACAGCGTCGGGTTGCCAGCGGGGTCGCCGCCGCCCGTGCGAGCCGCAACCTCAATGTTCTTGATGAGGCGCGCGAAGAGCTTGCCGCGCTTGGCGTCAATGGCGGCCTTCTTGTGCTTAGTGGTCGCCCACTTAGAGTGTCCCGACATCACTTCTCCCTGTTGGGTGGATAGATACCGGCACATTCTATCGCGTCAATGGGGCGCTTCCCCATGTGTGTGGTGTCCTCGTGGACAAACGTAAACACCGTCACAGGATCGGGGACGAGGCCGTGGCCGCCTGTCCGGGGCACGCAAACTAGCGGGTGGGCGGTGTGTAGAAGACCCGCATGGCGCATGTTCCAGGTGCGAGGTCCTCCCACGCGCCGTCGAAGGAGAGGACCAGCGCGGTGGCGGTGGGTACTCCCCTGTCGGCTGCCCCTCGGTCTTCCTTGCGTGCGAGGATGTATCCGGCGTAGGAGATGACGGGTTCGTGGCCGACGATCAGGCCGGCCCGCCCGGTGAAGGTGCGGGCCAGCTCGATGACCTCCTCCTCGCCGCCGTCGTAGATGGAGCGGTCGTGCCAGGCCTCGTCGGCGCCCGCGCGCGTGAGGATCGCCGCGAAGGTTTCGCGGGCGCGCTGGGCGTCGGAGGAGACGGCGACGCTGAATGCGCCGATCTCGCGGGCGAGGGTCGCCCCGAGGCGCGCGGCCTGGTCTCGCCCGGCGTCGGTGAGCGGGCGGGAACGGTCGGGGTAGTTGTAGGCGGCCTGCGCGTGGCGAACGAGAACGAGGGTTGGCATACTTCCAAGCGTAACCGCACGGGGAGGACACCATGGCACTGGGAGTCGAAGCCGCATCGGGCATCTGCTCGGCGCGCGAATGCACGAACGCCGCGATCTACCGGATCGACTGGCGTAATCCGGCGATCCACCGCGCCCGCACGAAAACGTGGCTGGCGTGTGAGGAGCACCTCTCCTACCTGGAGGGGTACTTCAAGTACCGCTCGTTCCCCTACGAGGTCTCAGCCTTCGTGGCCCCCGCCACCGGTCAGTCAGGCGACGAGAACCTGCCTCAGACCCACTGATCGTCGTCCTTCTCCTCTCACCTCGTTTGCGAGTTCGAGTGCTTGATCCACGTGAGGATGTCGGCGAAGGTAGCGGGACACTGGCGTGTTCTCAGGGCTTGGTCGAGCAGGGCTTGGAGATGCCTGCGATCAATTGCGTCCATGGCCTCGTTCGCATGCTCGTAGAGTTCGCGCAGCCTCTCTACGGGTTCGTCGGTGACGGCAGCGAAGAGCAGGAGGGCAATACGGCCGTAGGTGGATTCCGCCACGGACGGGCGCACTCCGAGGACGGTGACCATCGCCAGCCAATTGTGCGCCTCGAGGAGATCTCTGAGCGTGTCTTCGGCGCCCTCGTCGCTGCCGTGCGCATCGTAGGCGGTTCTCGGATCCGTGAGTTCCGCAAGCGCCAGAACACTCGCCATACTGGCTGCCTCAGCCTCCGGGAGCATTGCCGCCAGCACCTGGGGGACCCGGGTTCTCATGTCGGGGTCGCCTAGGTCTTTCTCCCATTCTTCCGACTCTTGCTTGCCACCCTCGCTGATCTGGCCCTCGTTGCGCGACGCATCGGGGTTGCCCCTCGTGTACTCGCGCAGGAAGCTTGCTCCTCTCCCGTTCAGGTGCGCCTCACGCCAATCGCGCGCAAGCAGCCGAGCTCGGTGATGGGCCCGCAGATCGGTCGCGACGGCCTGTATGCCCTCGTCAGCGATGCGCTCCACGAGGGCAGCGAGCGCGGCAACAGAGGGACGGTCCACGTACAGCTCGGCAAGGGCGGCCAGTGCCTCCCTCTCTGAGGCCGACGGCGAGCTCCACTGCGCTTCAAGGAAAGCCCCCCGCTGCTCTGAGTCCTCACACTCAAGCCATCCCTCAATACTGGAAGTCGCCGACTCAGCGTCGACGGTGACCCAGCGGGGAAGACCCGTGTCCGATATTCCCGCATCGGTGATCACTCGGGCGATCATGCGGCGCACCGGGCCCAGGAACACCGGATCATCAGTGGAGTCTGCTTCCCGGGCCGCCGCGACGACATCCCCCGCTTCTCCGCCGTCGTGACGCCAGGTGGCCCTAGCCACCAGCAGGCGGGCACGCACAGCTGGCGAGAAGCAATCAAAGCCTTCGACGAAGGCCTCCAACGCCTCATTCCGCTCCCCCACCGCCGACAAAATGTTCGCCAGGGTATTCAACGACGCAGCCAGGAGCGGGGTGTAGGCCGCCGGGGAATCCTCAGCCAACACCCGATACAGCTCCACCGCCTCGCGGACCGCCTCCAACGCCTCATTCCGCTCCCCCACCGCCGACAAACGATTCGCCAGGTTATTCAACGACGCAGCCAGGAGCGGGGTGTAGGCCGCCGGGGAAGCCTCAGCCAGCGCTCGGCGCAAACGCACCGCCTCACGGGCCGCCTCCAACGCCTCATTCCGCTCCCCCACCGCCGACAAAATGTTCGCCAGGTTATTCAACGACATTGCCAGATCGGGGGTGTAAGCCGCCGGGGAAGCCTCAGCCAACACCCGATACAGCTCCACCGCCTCGCGG
>ERZ772978.40-NODE-40-length-56585-cov-242.559_pt1 | contig 56585 bp, 47 predicted proteins | sample MGYA00511675_ERZ772978 | MGnify/ENA primary metagenome ERZ772978 (study PRJEB29015, sample SAMEA2738092) | human oral metagenome | biome: human oral; feature: human-associated habitat; material: saliva | place: China | collected 2156 ... | reverse complement strand
TTTGGAGCGCCACCTCGTTATCCACGGCCTCATCGCGCATGCCCCACGTGAGGATCACGGCCTCGGACCCCCAGCCGATCACGCACGCCAGCGCGCCGACGATACCCAGGATCGCGTTGCCGCCCCCAACGGGGTCGTCGGTTGCAGACAAGCCCGTCACCACGATGGCACCAAGCGCCACCAGCAGCGCCACGATCTGGCGGGGGGCCATCCGCTCCTTCAGGAAGATGAAGGCCAGCAGGGTGCCCAGCGCCGGGTAGAACGTCGAAATGATCGCGGTCAGGCTGGGACCGATGTTGGCGATCGCGATCAGGTAACCGCTCATGCCGATCGGGCCGCCCAGGAGCGCCGCCACGATGACCGACTTGCCGGGGCGTGTGTGCAGCGCCGTCCAGGTTTCCTTCAGGCGGCGCCTAATCGCCATGTAGACCATGAGGATCACGGCGCACGCGACGTCGTGCAGGACCGCGCCCACGAGCGCCTTCTGGCCGAATTCGGCAAACGGAGTCATGGCTACCGCGATCGCTAACACGACCGTGTCCAGGCCCCACAGAACGCCCGAGAAGAAGCCGTAGCGCTTGCCTCCATGCTGAGTTTTCATGCCAGTTCACCTTCCTTGAAAGCCTGTGCGCCCGAGGTCGAGGTGGCCTCATACGAAGCGAGCAGGGAATCCAGTGTGCGTGTCGCGTGCGAGTAGTAGATGTAGAGCCATTCGCCCACGTCGTCGCCTTCGGCCTCCTTGACCAGCGCCCACAGGTACCAGCACCAGCCGGCGAACACCTCGTAGGCAAAGAAGTGACGTGCCTCGCGCTCAGTGGGGGTGTGACCCAGGTAGTACTCGAGGGCGGCGGCCGCGCGCTCGCGGGTCATCTCCGCCGTGCACACGGTCATCGTGCCGAAGTCGGCGGCCATGTCCGACATGCCCGCGTACTCCCAGTCGATGAGGCTGATCTGTCCGTCTTTGTCCACCAGGAAGTTCGGCGGGAAGAAGTCGTTGTGCGAGGGGACTTTATCGAAGCCGTCCGCGTCAGCGAAGGCCTTCAGTCGCAGGACCTTGTCGCGCAGCTCAAAGTATCCGGGCACGTCGATGGGGCCAAAGGCCTTGAGGAGGCCCTCGTAGCGCAAGCCCTCGGTGACGAAGTCGAAGGAGCGGTCCAGGATTCGACCGGAGGTGTGCAGCGCGCGGTCCATCTCCATGGCCGCCTTGAGCTCCTCGGGGCGGGTGACGTCCAGGTTGCGCACGTCGCGCACGAAGCGCGAGATCTTCCAGCCCGCCTCGGGGTCGCCCGTGAGGAAGGTGTCGTCGATGCCGAGTTCGGCGGCCAGGCGCAGGCCGGCGAACTCCGCGCTGCGGTCCACGATCTTCTCCGTGCCGATGCCGGGGTGGCGGTAGACGTACTCGTCGTCTCCGACCGCGAAGTGGCACGACAGGTTCGTGATGCCCTGCTTGAGCGGGTAGAAGTCGCGGATCTCCGACTTTGCGCAGCCCAGCGTCTCGACGATGTGGTCGAATACCTCGGAGTCGACGTTTTCGATGAACAGCGGATCGAAGTCGCGCACCTCGTCGACCGAATCGAACTCGTGGATGACGCCGTCGGGGTAGCGGCGGATCACCATGTCGAAGGACTTGATGTGATCCAGGTAGATGGACTCCCACAGCTTCGACACCGTCTCGGGCTTGTCGTAGACGCGCTCGAGGATCTCGCGGAACGTTGTGGAGAAGTTGCGGTCGAAGTAGACGTGGCCGAGCATGACCCACGCATCCTCTCCGCCCACGGTCGCGCCCGTGATGCGGTCGCCCGCGCCCACCTTGATGCACCACTCGTCGGTGGGGCCCTCGACGTAGTTGGCCGAGTAGTAGGACTTGTAGACGTAGGGTTCGAAGGGGTTCGTCGTGAAGTAGTCGTCCGAGGAACACACGTAGGTGTTGTCCAGGCGTTCCCGCACGCGCCACAGGGAGCCGTTGTTGTTGCGCGTGGCGTACTCGCGGTTGACGATGATGTCGACGCCGTACTTGTCGGCCAGGTAGAAGAAGTATTCCTTCTTGTAGCCGACGACCAGCGCGATGTTCGTGATGCCGACCTCGTGGAGCTGGCGGATCTGGCGCTCGACCAGGATCTCGCCGCGCACCTTGAGCGTGCCCTTGGGGCGCTCGTAGCTGATCGGTGCGAATCGGGAGGACAGGCCGGCGGCCATGATGACGGCGCCCGTGACACGGTAGGGTTCGAGGGCCTCACGGCCTGCATCGGTGATGGCGCGGTCCTGGATGTAGCCGGCGGCCTCGCACTCGCGCGTCGCGGTGTTGACGCGGCCGAGGCTCATGCCGGTCGCCTCGGAGAGGGCGCGCTGGGTCAGGGCGGAGCCTTCGCGCGCGAGGGCGGTCAGGACGTTGAATTGGGGTTCGCTCAGAGTGCCAACGTTTGTCGACGACATGCGACCACCTTTCGTTCACTGGTTCAGCTAGGTGCTACATGTTCGAGCGTAGCATCTGAAGCTCAAAAAGTGAACATGAGGGGTGGTCACATTTAGTGATCTTGTAGTCTCTCGCGGGTCACGCCGCCCCACAGGTACGCGGCCAGCGCGATGGCGACGAATCCGGCGAGCGCGCCGATCACCCACACGGCCATCGGGCCGATCGGAGCCGTTGGCCACCACCACTCGTTGCCGTCGCTCAGGTTGCGCGTCGCCAGGTCGAACGGGTAGCCGTGCCGCGTGCGCCCGAACGCGTAGCGCTCGATGACGAGGTACAGGGCGCGGGCGTTGGTGAGCGCCCACAGCGCCGCCACGAGGCCCGTGGCTACGCGACCGGCGATGCTGGCGGGGAGGCGGAACGCCTCGCTGCCCGCAGGCCGCCCCTCGTTGTCCGCGCGGGCGGGGGAGGGGGCCAGGAGCATGAGCATGAAGACCGCGAAGAGCGGCAGCATGTAGCGCGGCTGGTAGGTGAGGACGTTGTTGAAGTGTCCGCGCAGGCCAATCACCACGGGAACGCCCGTGATCGCGCCGGCCACCGTGATCGCCGACAGGGCCTTGCGCCAGGAGCGCGAACGGAGTGACCAGCACAGGAGTGCAAAAACCACGAGTGTCGCGCCGTAGGACACCGTGCCCCGGTAGGACACATCATCCCAGCCCGGGCCAATGCCGTGTCCGACGAAGCCACGCAGGTAGGAAGGCAGCGAAGAGACGTTGAGCCACAGGACGTGGCTCAACGAGTAGCCTTCAAGCTCATTGCCCGAAGCCAGGTGCGACGCTGCCACGTTCGTGCGGGCCATGACCCAGATGCCCACGACGGAGGCGACGCACGCGAGGACGGCCTCGGGAATGATGCGCCTGCTCAGCGGCACCGCGAAGGCCAGGGCGACCGTGACGACGAAGAGGAAGAAGGCGCTGTCGGCGCGAGACGTGCACGCCAAGACAGCACCAGCCAGGGCGCAGGCAATCAGACCAGCCCGGCGCGGCCCCACCGACCGGGTGGCAGCCAGCAGACCGGCGGCAAACGCACACGTACCCGTCATCGCCCACGACGACGGGTTCATGCCGGCGACGAAGTAGAAGCCCATCGGCAGCCACGCAACCGTTACGGCAACGCTGATCGCGCGCTTTAGCCCCGAATCCGCCAGGGCGATGATCGCGCCGATCAGACCGATCGCGAGCAGCGTGTTCACGGTGCGCAGTGTGAGGACTGCGTGGCTCGTCGAGCGCTGAACGAACAGGTGGGCGAACTGGTAGTAGCCCCACGGGTAGTTGCCGTCGTCCCAGCGCAGGGTCGGCGCCAGCTCCTCGTCCGAGGCATTGAGGGTGCACAGCGCGGAATTGTCATGGTCGAAGACGTAGCAGGTGACGTACTCCTTGGCCAGCGACTGCGGCACCATGACGGCCTTCTCGCCGTCCTTGGTGGAAATCTGGCAGCCCGTCTCGTCCACCGGGGGAGGGCACCACATGGAGCCGACGTGGAAGTCCTCGTCCGGGGAGGAACCGACCGGGGACGCCACGACCCATGCCAGCGACGCCGCAACCACTGCGGCAACGAGGATGAGTACCGCGACGAGCGTACGGCGCTGCGGGGCGGACGTGGACATGCGGCGGCCTCCTTCGGGCGCGGTCGACTCAGGAATGGGCGGCGGCGCGGAATGCCTCGATGTGGACGGAAGCGGCGCGGGCCCACGTGAACTCGTCGGCGCGCGGAATCGCAGCAGCCCCCAGGGCCTCGCGGCGAGCCGGGTCATCCAGCAGCTCCGTCAGGGCCGAGGCGATGGAGTCCGGGTCGATGTCGCAGTAGGCGACGGCGTCGCCGCCCACCTCCGGCAAAGAAGTCAGGCGCGTCGTCAGCGTCGCGGCGCCGCAGCTCATCGCCTCCAGGACCGGCAGTCCGAAGCCCTCCGCGATCGAGGGGTAGGCCAAAATGACGCAGCCCGAGAGGAAACCGGGCAGGTCCTCGAGCGGCAGGTAGCCGGGGCGCAGGACCGTCAGATGCTTCGGAACCGAGGCCAGGGCCGGGTCGATGTCCTCGTCCCACCCCTTGCCACCGGCCAGCACGAGGGCCGGCGGATTCGGACGATCGGCCACGGCCTTCACCCAGCCACGCACCAGGTTCGGCACGTTCTTGCGGGGCTCCAGCGTGCCCAGGAAGCCGATGTAGTCACGGCCCTCCAGGCCCAGAGACGCCTTGACGCGCTCGCGCTCGGCGTCCGAGACCGGGTGGAAGATCGAGCGATCCACGCCGTGGTAGGCCACGTAGAACTGCGAGGGATCCCCGCCCGCGTACTTGATCGTCTCGTCGCGCGTGGCCAGGGAGGGCACCACCAGCGCGTCCGCGCGGCGGATAGCGCGGCGGATAGCGGCCGTGAAGAAACGCTGCTTGAGGGGCGAGTGCGCCTGCGGGTGAGAAAAGAACGTCGCGTCGTGCAGCGTGATCACCACCGGGACGCCCGGGAACTGCGGGCACGTGTAGTGGGGGGAATGCAAGACGTCGGGACGCACCTTGCGGATCAGCTTGGGCAGTCCCGTCTGCTCCCACGCCATGCGCGCCGGACGCGACTCGAAACGCCGCGAAATCGGGATGATGCGAGCCGAGGGAAGGCGGGTCGCGAAGTGCTCGGCGTCGCGCTCCTGGACCGCCATCGTCAGGTCAACGCCCTGGTCCACCAGTTCCGGGACGAGGTCGTCCACGTAACGGCCGACGCCGCCCAGATCCGCGGGGATGGCGGTTCCGTCCAGCAGGACGCGGATCGGATGCGAGTGTGAAACGGTGTAGGCCACGATCAATCCCATCGGTTGGGCAGGAGCAACTGGTCCCCTTATCGTATGCCATTTTGTCCTCCCTCACGTTTTACCGGCATCCATCCGCGGCCCGTGAACTACCCTGGAGTCATGAGCGTCAACGTTGGAATGGTCGTCGAGCAAATGTGGCAGCCCGTGCCCGGCGGGTCCGGCCGGTACATCGTCGAGGTCGCCTCCCGCCTCGCGCACTGCGGGGTCCGTGCCGTCGGCATCAGCGCCCGCCACGGCTCCGGCGCCCCGACGCCGCAGGAGGTCGGCCTGACCATCCCCGTGCGTGCCAGCGCGCTGCCGCGCCGCGCCCTCTACGCCGCCTGGGACCGCCTGGGCGCCCCCGGCGTGGACCGCCTGCTCACCACGGCCTCGTCCGCCCCCGACATCATCCACGCCACCACCTGGGCCATCCCGCCGACCTCGCGCCCCCTGGCCATCACCGTCCACGACGTCGCCTTCCTGCGCGACCCCGACCACTTCACGGCCCACGGAACCGCCTACTTCCACCGCGCCCTCGAGATCACGCGCAAGCGCGCCGACGCGATCATCGTCCCCTCCCAGGCCACCGCCGACGACTGCGTCGAGGCGGGCCTGGATGCCTCCCTCATCACTGTCATCCCGCACGGCTTGAGCCACACGCCCGTCACCGCCGACCAGATCGAGGACTTCCGCGCCCGTTGGGACCTGACCCGCCCCTACATCCTGTGGGTCGGAACCCGCGAGCCCCGCAAGAACCTGCCGACCCTCCTGGCCGCCTACCGGCAGATGGAGGACGCCGACCTTGATCTGGTCCTCGTCGGTCCCGCCGGATGGGGCTCTGACCCCACCGACGCGCCCCTGGCACCCGACCGCGTCCACGTCCTGGGCCGCCTCGACGACGCCGACCTGGCCTGCGCCTACGCGGGCGCCCGCGTCTTCACGTTCCCGTCCCTGTGGGAGGGCTTCGGCCTGCCCGTCCTTGAGGCCATGGCCCACGGGACCCCCGTCGTCACGAGCGCGGGCACCTGCATGGAAGAGGTCACCGGCGACGCCGGGCTGCTCGTCGAGCCGACCGACGCGGACGCGCTCGCCGCCGCCCTGCGAACCGCCGCCGGGGACGCCCACGACGACCTGGCTGCGGCCGGCATCGAGCGCGCGCGCCGCTTCACGTGGGAGGCCTCCGCCGCCGCGCACGCCGAGGTCTACCGCCACCTGGCGGGTGCGCGATGAGGACCAGGACCGCCCGCGTTATCCTCGTCAACTGGAAGAACGCGCCGCTGACCCTGCGCGCTGCGCACTCGATCGCGCCGCAGATGGGGGAGGGTGACCACCTCGTCATCGTCGACAACGGATCCGACGACGACTCGCTGAGCGTCCTACGAGATGGCCTCGAGGAGCTTCGAGGGGCCGCCGACCCCGCGCGCGTCTCCCTCGTGAACGCCGGGACCAACGACGGCTTCGGCGCCGGCGTCATGGCCGGAGCGGCCGACCTGTCGGAGGGGGCCGTCGTCCTGCTCAACAACGACGCGACCGCACGCGACGGCTTCCTCGAGGCCCTCCTGGCGCCCCTGGGTGAGACCGTGGGGGCCACGACCGCCCTCATCCTCCTGACCGGCACGTGGCGGCCCGCCACCGCCTCGGATACGCATGTCCTGGTCGCCCGAGACGGCAGCCGGTGGGCGCGCGTGGGGGAGGAGGAGCCCGCGGGGCGCGTCCTCATCAACTCCACCGGCAACGAGGTCGACCCCGCCGGCAACGGATACGACCGCTCCTGGCTCGACCCCGCCGACTCCCCGCTGCCCGCCCCCGAGGTCTTCGGCCTGTGCGGAGGCGCCTGCGCGATCGCCGCCGAGGCGTGGAGGCGCGTCGGGGGAGTGCGCACCGACCTGTTCATGTACTACGAGGACACGGACCTGTCCTACAAGCTGCGCGAGGCCGGCTTCCAGGTGCGCTTCGTCGCGGGCGCCGTCGTCGACCACGAGCACGCGGCCTCCTCGGGCACGTCCTCGCCCATGTTCCTGCGCGTCAACGCCCGCAACCGCATCATCGTGGCCGCCCAGCACGCCCCGTGGGGCGTCGTCGCGCGTGCCGTCGCCCGCTCCCTGGCCCGCGCCCTGCGCTCGGGCGGCCGCGGGCCCGTCGCCCGCGGCGTCTTCCAGGGACTCCTTGCTCTGCCTCGTGCCCTGCGCCACCGCACCGCCTCCCGCTCCTAGGTGTCGGCCTCGTCGGCGAGGCCGGGGCAGGCGGGTGCGTCTCGGCACACAACGCGAGGCGGGGCTGCGCAGCGGCCATGCCTTGATAGACTGAGTCGCATGGTGAAGACTGTCCTCGTTACCGGAGCCGGCGGCTACATTGGTCGCCACATCGTTCACGCCCTGCTGGAGCGCGGCCTTGACGTCAGCGTCGTCGATTTCCGTCTCGACGGGGTCGACGAGCGGGCCCGCCGCATCGACACCCAGATTTTCAGCGGAGACGCCGATATCTACGACCAGCTCGGACGCCCCGACGTGGTCCTGCACCTGGCGTGGCGCGACGGCTTTGTGCACAACTCGCCGGCGCACATTGAGGACCTGCCTGCCCACTACCGTTTCATCGAGAACCTCCTCGCGGGCGGGTGCACCCACCTGGCCGTCATGGGCTCGATGCACGAGGTCGGCTACTGGGAAGGCCCCATCGACGAGAACTCTCCGTGCAACCCCGCCTCCCTGTACGGCATCTCCAAGAACGCCCTGCGGCAAATCACGCAGCTGCTCACCGCCCAGCACGGCGCGACCATGCAGTGGCTGCGCGGCTACTACATCGTCGGCGACGACGCGCACGGCTCCTCGATCTTCTCCAAGCTCCTGGCCGCCGCCCAGGAAGGTAAGAAGACCTTCCCCTTCACCACGGGCAAGAACCTCTACGACTTCATCTCCATTCAGGGACTGGCCTACCAGATCGCGGCCGCCGTCTCCCAGGACGAGGTCGACGGCATCATCAACATTTGCAGCGGCGAGCCCATGAGCCTGGCCGACCGCGTCGAGGCCTACATCCGCGAGAACGACCTGGACATCACCCTCGAGTACGGCGCCTTCCCGGACCGCCCCTACGACTCCCCGGGCGTGTGGGGCGACGCGACGAAGATCCGCCAGATCCTCGCCGCCGTCGACGGTGCGGGGGAGTGACATCGTGAAGCGCGCAGGTATCTTCCTGTTCTTTGATCCCCAGGGCATCGTCGACGACTATGTCGTTGCGTGCCTGACGTCGCTGCGCGAGTACCTGGACGAGATCCTCGTCGTGTCCAACTCTCCTCTGGACGACACCGCGCGCGAGCGCCTCCTGACGGGCGCGACTGAGGTGTTCGAACGGGAAAACACCGGCTTCGACGTGGGCGGCTACCGCGACGGCATCGCCCGCTTCGGATGGGAACGCCTCGGCCAGTTCGACGAGCTGATCCTCTTCAACTACACCTTCTTCGCCCCCATCCACCCGTGGAAGAATCTCTTCGACCGTATCGATGCGGCGGGGGCCATCGACTTCTGGGGCATCACCGAACATGACGAGATGCGCCCCCACCCCTTCCTGGCCTCCTCCCGTATGCCCCGCCACATCCAGTCCCACTGGATCGCCGTGCGCAACCCGCTGCTCAGCTCCCCGGACTTCCGCAAGTACTGGGACGAGATGCCCCCGATCCGCTCCTACAACGACTCGATCCAGTGGCACGAGTCGCGCTTCACGGAGTACTTCAACAAACTTGGCTACACCCACGCCGTGGCGTACCCGCGCGAGGACTACCCCTCACCCAACCCCGTCTTCGATAACGCGGCCCTACTGCTCGCGGACGGGTGCCCGATCCTCAAACGCCGCAACCTCTTCCACGACCCGCTGTACCTGGACCGCCACGCGATCATCGGCGCGGACATGCTGGAGCTGGCAGAAAAGGCCGGCTACGACACCGACCTGATCCTCACGAACCTGGCGCGCACCTCGCGTCCGCGTGATCTCGTGACGAACGCGGGCCTGACCACCGTCATCCCTCCGCGCGCCGACCAGGCCACCCTGGACGCGGCAGCCTCCCTCAAGGTCGTCGCCGTCGCCCACATCTTCTACGCCGACATGGCCGACGAGATCCTCGACCGCCTGAGCGTCCTGCCCGCCGGCTACCACCTGGTGGCCACAACCTCGAACGAGGAGAACAAGGCCCTCATCGAAGCGCGCGCCCAGGAACGAGGCGTGGACGCCGACGTGCGCGTCGTCTCCTCCAACCGCGGCCGCGACATCGGCGCCTTCCTGGTGGATTGCAACGATGTCCTGACCTCGGGCGAGTACGACATCGTCGTGAAGATCCACTCGAAGAAGTCCGTCCAGGACGACTACAACGCCGCCCAGCTCTTCAAGGAGCACCTCTACGACAACCTGCTGGCCTCCGCCGACCACGTGGCCGGAATCCTCGCCGAGTTCGCCGCCCACCCGGGCCTGGGCATGGCGATCGCCCCCATGCCGCACATGGGGTACCCGACGATGGGCCACGCGTGGTTCGCGAACCGCGGCCCCGCCCGCGACTTCGCCAAGAAGGTCGGCATCACCGTCCCCTTCGACGACCACCAGCCGCTGGCCCCCTACGGCTCCATGTTCATCGCGCGCCCGGAGGCCCTGTCTCTGCTGACCGGTGCGGGCCTCGTCCCCGAGGACTTCCCGGAAGAAGGCGGCTACAAGGATGGGTCCCTGGCGCACGTCATTGAGCGTCTCCTGTCCTACGCGGTCCTGTCGCGCGGCTACTACGTGCGCCCCGTCATGACCCCGAAGTGGGCGGGCGTGTACTACGGCTACCTCGAATACAAGCTGGCCGCCGTCTCCTCCATGCTCCCTCCCTTCTCGATTGACCAGGTTCCCTACCTCAAGGCGCGTTCGGGAGGCGTCCCCAACCTGCTTGGCGCCGTCAAGACGAACATCATGGTGCGCAACCCCGGCCTGGGTAACGCGCTCAAACCCGCCTACCGCGTCGTGCGCGGCGCCGTCCATACGATCCGATCAATGAAAGGTAAGCGATGAGTCTGGCATCCACGATTCGGGCTGCGACCCCCCACACGCCCCAGTCCGTCGCGCAGGCATTCAACTCGCGGTCTAACTCGATTGGGTTTTTGCGTTGGCTGATGGCTTTCATGGTCATCTTCTCGCACGCCGGACCGATCGCCGGTTTCTACGGCGGCGAGGACCTGGGCGTGCAGATCTCGAAAGAACAGTCCATCGGTGGTGTCGCCGTCGCAGGTTTCTTCTTTTTCTCGGGATTCCTGATCACGCGCTCGCGCATGGGGCGCGCGACGATCTGGCGCTACATGTGGCGCCGCGTCCTGCGCATTTTCCCGGCTTTCTGGGCCGCCCTGCTCTTCACGGTCGGCGTTCTGGCGCCGATCGCCTACTGGCATACCTTCCACAACATCTCCGGCTACCTGCACCCCGCCACCGAGTCCCCGCTCACCTATTTCGTGAACAACATGTTCCTCAACCTGGGGCAGCGCAACATCGCGGGCATGGGCGAGAACCTTCCCTACTTCATCCTGCACGGTGGGCGCGACTGGAACGGCTCCGCGTGGACCCTCATCCACGAGTTCAAGGCATACATCCTGGTCGCGGTCCTCGGCCTCTTCGGTGCGCTCGCAAACCGTAAGGTGGGCGGCGCCTTCGCCCTCGTCCTCATCGCCCTCAACGCCCTGCAGTGGATGGGCGCGGGCCAGGTCGCCAACGTCAACTACCTGCTGCTGCGTGACCCCTTAATGCTCATGCTCATGAGCCCCTTCGCGTTCGGCATGCTCTTCACCCTCTACGGTGACAAGATCCCCATGGATTCGCGCCTGGCGTGGGGCGGTCTGGTTTTCGGCCTCCTGTCCTACGCGTCGGGCGGCTGGAACGTCGTCGGTCAGTACGGGTTCCTCTACTTCCTCATGTACCTGGCGATCCGCCTGCCCCTGCAGAACTGGGAGAAGCACGGCGACCTGTCCTACGGCATCTACATCTACGCGTGGCCGATCATGGCCTTCGCCGCATACTTCCACCTGCAGGACCGCGGCTGGCTCGCCTACCACCTGACGGTCGTCATCACCGTGCACATCCTGGCCTACCTGTCGTGGCACCTCATCGAGAAACCTGCCATGAGCCAGAAGAACTACCTGCCCGGCTGGATGGGGACACTCATCGAGCACTTCCGTCCCACGTACGAGGCCGTGGCCCGCCGCATCGTCACGCCGGCCCTGTCCTCGACCAGGATCGCGACGGTCATGGAGGCCGAGGAAGCCTCCGCCAACGCCGAGGAGGAGACCAAGTGAGCGAGAAGAAGTCGTCCGGTCAGTTCAAGGAATCCGAGTCCGGCCTGCGCGACGTCTCCTACGACGAGGGCGTGCCCACCGGCTCGTGGAAGCACCGCCTCCACTACGTGCCCCTCGCCATTCTCCTTGCGGGCGCATGCGCGGCAACCAGCGTGGGCGTGTGGTACCAGAGCACCCACCCCGCCCCGGCCTCGGCCCCCGCCCCGGCCTCGGCGCCCGTCGGCTTCAACCGGACGACGGCCCAAGCCGTGCCCGAGGCGTGCGCGCCGACCCCGCGCGCCGACGTGGGCCCCTGGACGCCGGGCGTCGCCGGCACCGCCGGATACCTGCCCACCGACGCCGCCGACGCCTCGTTCCAGGCGGGCATGACCGGCGTGAGCACCTACGTCGAGGGGCGCGACGGGTACTTCTTCCTCTCCGACGTCTTCAACGCGAACTTCTCACAGGCGCTGGGCCGCGTGCGCCCCAACGCCGACCAGATCGGCGCGTGGGACCGCTACATGACGGCCATCGAGCAGGCGGGCGACGCCAACGGCGCGACCACCATGTTCCTGCCCGCCCCGGCCACCTGGGACGTCTACTCCGACAAGCTGCCGCAGTGGACCGACCCGCTGCGCGGCACCACCTCCATGGACCTCATGCGTACCGCGCTACCCGCCCACCCGTGGGTGGACGTGCGCCAGGGCCTCGTCGACGCGCGCGCCACGACGGACGCACCCCTGTATTCGGCCGTCAACCCGCACTGGTCGCCTTACGCGGCGCACGTGGCCTGGAACCAGACCCTGACGTGCCTGGGGGCACTCAACCCGTCCCTGGCGGGCCTGCCTTCCCTCACGCCCTCCGGCGTGTCGACATCCGATGCCCCCAACGAGTACGAGGGCCTGGGCGCGCCGAGCGCCACCGGCCCGTGGGCGATTCCCACCTACGCGCAGGACCCCGGCTCGGTGCGAATGCTTCGGCTGGACTCGCGCGACGAGCTCGCGGACGCCTCCGCGCGCATGGCCGAGGTGACGGGCGCCCCCGAGGTGTCCCTGGCCACCCCCATCGATTTCGAGAACAAGCCGGCGCTGACGTACAACCCCAACGGACGCGGCACCGCGCTCATCGTGCGCGACTCGCAGGGCAACAACCTCGGTCCCGACGTGGCTGCGACCTTCGAATACACCATTCAGGTTGGCCACGCCCTTGACGCGGAGCATCCCACGGATGTCGCCTCTCTCATCGAGGCATACCACCCCAGCGTCGTGATCGTAGAGTTCACGCAGCGATACCTCGCGCTCACTCCGGGCTCGCCCGAGTAAGATAGATTTCCTGACCACGACAGAAACGATGGGAGAAGCGGTGTCTGAGACGAAACGGGTCATCGACCTGACGGTGCGCATGGCGCAGCGTTCGATCTCCTCTGAGTTCAAGGGCACCGCGCTGGGGCGCCTGTGGTCCTTCATCAACCCCCTGGCGACCATCGCCGTCTACGCGCTGATCTTCGGCGTCGTCTTTCGCGGCGAGGCCGACAAGGGCGTGAACTCGGGGCTGTCCTCCTTCGCGCTGTGGATCGGCGTGGGCGTCATCGCCTGGAACTTCATGTCGAGCGGCATCCAGCGAGGCATGGACTCCCTTGTCGGCAACTCCGGCCTGCTGACGAAGGTCTACTTCCCGCGCCAGGTCCTCATCTACTCCTCCGTTCTCGCTCTGGCCTACGATTTCGCTTTCGAGCTGGGCGTCATCATCCTCATCATGTGCATCGCGGGTGGTCCCGGCGTGCTGTTGATGATCCCAGCGGTCATCGCCATCACGGCCCTTGCCATGCTCTTCGTGATCGGCATGGGCCTCATCTTGTCCATCGCCTCCGTCTACTTCCGCGATATCTCGCACCTGTGGCAGATTTTCAACCAGATCTGGATGTACGCCTCCGGCGTCGTCTTCTCTCTGTCGATGCTCAACAAGGTGCAGACCGACCTGGCGGCCAAGGGGTGGACGTGGGGCGGTGAACCCCTGCCGATCGTCACGATCTTCCGCCTCAACCCCGCCGAGCTCTTCCTCGAGGCGTACCGCTCCACGCTCTACGGCTTCGCGATACCGTCCTGGCAGGTCTGGCTGGGCTGCACCGCCTGGGCCTTCGGTATCTTCGGCCTCGGCTCGCTCATCTTCCGTCGCTTCTCGGCACGAATCGTGGAGGAACTCTGATGACGAACGCGATCTCCGTTGCGGGCGTGTCCAAGCGTTTCCGCATCTACAAGAACCGTAACCAGTCCCTCAAGGGTGCGTTCCTGCAGCGCTCGCGCGCCCAGTTCGAGGAGTTCTGGGCCCTCGACGACGTCTCCTTCGACATCCCGCAGGGCAAGACCTTCGGGCTGCTCGGACACAACGGTTCCGGCAAGTCGACGCTGCTCAAGTGCATCGCGAAGATCCTTACCCCCGACAAGGGCACGATTTCCTCGACGGGCCGCATGGCCGCCATGCTCGAGGTCGGCTCCGGCTTCCACCCCGAGCTCTCGGGCCGCGAGAACATCTACCTCAACGGCGCGATCCTGGGCATGAGCAAGAAGGAGATCGACTCCAAGCTGGACGCGATCATCGACTTCTCCGGCGTGGAGCGCTTCATCGACCAGCCGGTGAAGAACTACTCCTCCGGCATGTACGTGCGCTTGGGCTTCTCCGTGTCCATCCACGTCGAGCCGGACATCCTCCTCGTCGACGAGGTCCTGGCCGTGGGCGACATGGAATTCCAGAACAAGTGCATGGACAAGTTCGCCCAGCTCAAGGACCAGGGCCGCACGGTCGTCGTCGTCTCTCACGGCCTCGAGCAGATGCGCACCTTCTGCGACCAGGCGGCCTGGCTGGACCACGGCACGCTCGTCGACGTGGGCAACGCCGCCGAGGTCATCGACACCTACTCCGACGTCGCTCACCACGCCGTCGAGGTCGAGGGCGGGGGGACGCGCTTCGGCAGCGGCGAGGCCATGATCGAGAAGATTGAGCTCCTGGGCCCCTCCGGTGAGCCCACCTCGCTGGTCAACACGGGGGACGCGGTGCGCCTGCGCCTGCACTACCGGGCGAAAGAGCGCATCACGGCCCCCGTCTTCGGCGTCTCTATCGACACCCGCGAAGGGATCTTCGTGTGGGGCCTGCACGGCGTCGACGCCTGCTACGTGCCCACCTCCATCGAGCCCGGTACCGGCCACCTGGACGTCAATATCCCGCGCCTGGCCCTCAACCCAGGCTCCTACACGATCTCCGCGGCCATCCAAAACCACGACATGACCAGCGTCATCGACGCCCTTCAAAAGGCGCGCCGCTTCGACGTCCTGCCCGGCCCCGGCATGGAATCCGGCGGCATCATTACCCTTGGGGCGTCCTTCTCGGGACTGTCCCCCGAGCGGCCCATGCGCGACATCGCTCGGCGCGGCGCCGCCGACTTCCAGCGTCTGGCCCGCATGCAGGCGCAACAGGCGGACGCGCTCGGCGCCGAGGACTGAGGAACCCAGGCTGATACGGTGGGGCCGGGGCTCATCGAGGCCCGGCCCCCAAACATTTCCGCAGGGAGGGGTACCGTCATATACTTGTAGGAGAACTATCCTCCACCGGTAAGGCATCCCATGGCAACGACGCTCACCCGCACGCGCCGCGCATCCCTGCGCGCCCTCACGATGGCCCTCGGCCTGTCCCTCGCCCTCATCGCGCTGCCCGCACAGGCGCGCGCCGATGACGGGGGAGAGGCCGCGCCGCAGTCCGCGCCGGAAAGTACCACAGCGGCACAGTCCGCCCCGCAGGCCGCGCCGTCCGACCCTCCCAGCCCCGCGACCACGGGCGCGCCCGAGGCCACCGCCCCCAACGCGAGCGACCAGGAGCGGGGCGCCCAGGCCTCGCCGGTGGCGAACGAACCCCCGACCGTTGGCGCCGCCGACGAGACGGGACAAGGAGCGTGGCTGCGCGACTCAATCGGCTGGTGGTGGCGCCGCCACGACGGCACCTACCCGACGGGCAGCTGGGCGCGCATCGCCGGTTCGCGCTACTTCTTCGATCAACGCGGCTACATGGCCACCGGATGGCTGAGCGACGGCGGCCACTGGTACTACCTGGCGCCCTCCGGGGCCCTCATCGGCGGGTGGGTGAAGGATGGGGGAGCGTGGTATTACCTCGATCCGAACACGGGCGTCATGGCGACCGGCATGGTGGGCGTGGACGGCACCTGGTACTGCATGGACTCCTCGGGTGCGATGCGCACCGGGTGGGCGCGCCTGGCCGACGGCTGGCACTACTTCGCGCCCAGCGGCGCCCAGATCGGCGGGTGGCTGAAGGATGGGGGAGCGTGGTATTACCTCGACCCGAACACGGGCGTCATGGCGACCGGCATGGTGGGCGTGGACGGCACCTGGTACTGCATGGACTCCTCGGGTGCGATGCGCACCGGGTGGGCGCGCCTGGCCGACGGCTGGCACTACTTCGCGCCCAGCGGCGCCCAGATCGGCGGGTGGCTGAAGGACGGGGGAGAGTGGTACTACCTCGACCCCGATAGCGGCATCATGCGCACCACCCCGCTCGAACTGGGCGGGCGCCGCTACGAGTTCAACGCCTCGGGCGCGTGGAGCGGGTACGAGGCGCCGGCCGGCTACCTCCAGCCCAGCGACCACATCACCGGGCTCGGGGACGACACCAACACCCTGACGTGGGGCATGAACGGCGTCAAGGTCCGCATCGTGCAGCAGCGCCTCGGCCTGTGGCACGCCACCAAGCTCGCCAGCGTCGACGCGGCCTTCGTCTCCGCCGTCACAAACTTCCAGCGACGCGCGGGCCTGAGCCCGACCGGCGTCGTCGACCGAGCCACCTGGGACGCCATGGACACCGGATACCCCTGGACCGTCGACCAGTACCAGGCCACGCCCCTGCCCCTGACCGCCACGCGCTCAGAGCGCATCGAAGCGCTCATCGGATACGCGTGGAACCAGACCGGCTCGTCCTACACGTGGGGAGGCGCCGGCCCCTACGACCTCGGATTCGACTGCTCCGGCCTCGTCCTCCAATCCCTGTACGCCGCGGGTCTCGACCCCCAGCCCATCACCGTCATCAAGCACGGGTGGCCCGACTACCGCACGTCCCAGGAACTCTACGCCTACCCATACTTCCAGCACGTGCCGCTCGCCCAGCGCGAGCGCGGAGACCTCATCTTCTACAGGAGCGGCGGCGTCGTCACGCACGTGTCCATCTACCTGGGCGACGACATGATCGTCCACACCGACTGGATGGGCCGCCCCGCGCGCATGGACCACATCACCGCCAGCTACGGGTGGGCCAACATGACCCCCGACGTCGTGCGCCCCCTCCCGTAGGGACACCACGCAAACGGGTCGGCCCCGAAGCAGGGCCGACCCGGGGACGAACGAGGCAGGCGGGCTCGCGCTCGCGTCCGCCGAATACCCTATCCGCGCTTCAAGAGGCGCCGCGCCGCGCGCGTGGGGGCCTTCGCCGCGCTGCGCAGCGACTCCCCGAGCGTCGGCTTATCCTCCAGCTCCTGACGCAGGGCAGCCACCTCCACACGCAGCTCGTGCACCTCTTGATGCAGGGCCTTCATCGTGTTCAGCAGGTCAACGTGAACCAGGTTTAGCGAGGAATGCATCCCGGAATCCACCCGCAAGAGTTCCTCGCGCGTGCGCCGGTAATACTCCGCGGTGAGCAACGCCTGGCCCAGGTGCGGAGACGACGGATCCTCCGTCGCCAGCATGGCACGCAGGTAACGATCACGGATATGCAGGTTGTCCCACGTGTGCAGATACGCGTCCGTCACGATCGAATTGCCCAGCGACGGATCCATCGTGTCACGGTGATGCCAGAAGGCCAAAGGCTCCTCGTCAATGAAACCGACGGGGGAATCCGCGAGCAGACGCAGGTTGAAATCCCAATCCGCCTGCGTCTGCAGGGAACCATCCCAGTGACCCACGCGATCGGCGACGTCGCGTCGGATTAGCTGAGAGATCGGCGGCGTGTAGTTCTCCACCATCATGTCCACGAGGGAGAGGCCGTACATGTCCGTCGACAGGACCTCGCGCTCGATCTCCGTGCAGGTCCCGTCCGCACGCACGCGCTCGCGGATGATCTCGCAGCGCGTCGCGACGCCCCCGGCGGCCGGATGCTCGTCCAGATAGGCGACCGTGCGAGCCAGGAATTCCGGGTGCCAGGAATCGTCATCGTCGTGGACCGCGTAGTAGCGGTTATGCGAGGCCTGCAGGCCGCAGTCGAGGGCAGCCTCGCGGCCCTTCGACACCGCGTTGGTGACCACCTGAATCTTGGCGCGCAGCTCCGCGTCCTGGGCGTCGACCACCGAGGCGACCGCTGCCTCGTCCCCCGCGTCGTTGACGACGACGACCTCGTAGTCCGTGAAGGTCTGCGATCCGATCGAACCCAGGGCTCGGGTGAGCATCGCCGGGCGGTTGCGCGTGCGGACGACGACGGTGACTGTGGCGCTCATTTTGTTTCTTCCTTCTCGCGGACGGCGGTGGTGGCGGGCTCAGGCAGTGGCTCCGCAGGCGGCGCGATGGCCGCGTGGGCGGTGGGGGCGTCCGCTTCCTCGGCGTCGCGCACCCGCGGGCCGATCAGGTAGGCGCCCGCGATCAACGCCAGGGTGTATCCGGCCGTCGCGATGATCCACAAGGTCAACGGAGTGATCGGCGCGCCTGCCCACCACCATTGGATGTTGCCGTTCAGGTTGCCCGGCGCAATCCACCCCAGGTGTGGGATGTACAGGAGTCCACTGACGTAGCGAGCGATCGTCGTGTGCATCGCGACGGCATCGACGACGCTCATGAAGAAGACGAAGATCGTCAGCTGCCCCTTCGTGATCGAAGAATTCTTGCGGCTCGAGGCGAGCCAAATGACCAGCCAGGTGCCGAGCAGGGGCAGTGCGTAGCGCGAGTGGTAGCCGCCGAGGTTGGGGAACGTGGGCGGGGTCGCGATCAGGAGGGGGATGCCGGCCATCGCGCCGAAGATCACGAAGGCGGCCAGGGCCTTGCGCCAGCTCATCGCGCGCGCGCCGAAGAAGATCACGGCACCCAGAACGAGGAGCCCGATGATCGTCGTGTAGCCGGGCAGGTGGGTGTCGCGCCAGCCGGGTCCCGAGTCCAAGCCAACGAATCCGGCGAAGTACTCGGGCAGGTAGCGGATGTTCATGATCGCGATATCGATGCGCTCGCGCAGGGTCACGGACGCATCAGACTGGGCGATATGTCCGGACTGGCCGGACCCGAGCATGCACCACACGCCGATGACGCTCAGGACGGTCGCGATGCCGATTTCGGGAAGGTGACGGCGCGTGGCCGCCAGAATCAGGATTCCCAGGGAGGCAACGAAGACATAGAAGGCAGCGTCGCCTCGGGACCCGTAGCACAGCAGCGCCGCGAAAGCGGCCGCGCCGAGGAGAGCCCAGCGTCGCCACCCCTGCGCGTTGAGGGCCGAGTAGAGGGCCGCGCCGTAGCAGAAGACGCCGGTGATCGCCCACGACGAGGGGTTGTTGGAGGCAATGAAGTACAGGCCGATCGGCGTCCACGACACCAGGGCAGCTAAGAGCACGCTGAAACGCACGGACCGGCGCGACAGGGCAGCGATCGCCCCCATGAGGATGATGGCGATCCCGGCGTTGATGGCACGCATGACCCACACCGAGTGCTCGACGTTGTGTCCGGTGAAGAGATGGTGGAACTGGTAGAAGCCGTAGGGGTATTGACCGTCGTTGTAGCGGTCTGTCGGAAACATGGTGTCGTCCGAATACTCGTAGATGCAGGCGTGCGACTTGTCAGCCTTGAATGCTTCGCACGGCGCATGCGACGTGGTCACGGGTGCCATGACGTACAGGTTGCCGTCGATCGTGGTCGTCGCGCACGAGGAGGTGGCGGGGCGCGGACACCACGAGGAGACCAGGTGGTAGTCGTCGTCGGGGGAAGCACCCGGGGGCGAAGCGAAGACCCATCCCGCGCTGACGGCGAGGACGCCGAGCACGACGGTGATGAGGGCGAGCGGTCGGGCCGCCGAGGCGACGAAACGATCCCGCAGGGGAGCAAGGTGGTCGGCGAGCGCGCGTGCCATGGAGTGAACCAATCTGTTTCGGATGGACACTCATAATTTACACGAGTCGCCGCCACTTCGGCCGCCGTGAGGCCGTGGTCGGGTTAGAAGACGACCGGCCAGTGGGGCATGCAGGTCGTCAGGGTTGCGTGGGCGCTCGTGGCCTCGGCGAGGGCCTGCTCGTAGGCGGGGTTCGTCTCCGGCTTCTCGCCGCGCTTGAGGGCCTCCTGGGCGGCGGCCTGGTCGGCGTATTCGGGGATGGCGCCCGAATCAAGGGCAGCGTTGCGGTCCACGTAGACGTCGAGGGCGGCCAGGGCCTCGCGCGCGGTGTCGTCGGTCGCCGCGGCGCTGAGCTGCGTGGCGTAGTCGTTGCGCAGGGTCGCCGCGAAGGCCTCCCACGCGTGGTGGCGCTCGTCGGCGGTGGTTTCCCCGGCGCGCCGCGACGCGACCGTGGAGTACGCCTGCCCGGTTTCGGAGGAGGCCAGGGCCTCGGTGAAGACGGCGTCCATGGCGGCGCAACCGGGGGAGGCCGCGCGCAGGGTCGGCATGGAGGAGTTAGCCGGCTGCCCGGGGTCTCCCGGGGATACGGACGCCACGGGCACCGACTGGTCGGACTGGGCGGAGTCGGTGACCTGGCACGAGGCCGTGGCCAGTGCACACATCGCGAGGAGGAGAGCCGCGGGGGCGAAACGAGTCACGAAGAGTCCTTATTCGTTGGGGATGCGTCCAATGTAGCAGCGCGGTGGGGCAGTATTGGGACCTCGCGCGTGGCGAATAGTGACGTATCCGACGAGGCTGCGGGGGGCGCGGGTCGGGTTTGCCGTGAATGTGCGGCATAATGGTGGGCAGGAAACCGGTGAAAACCACCCTCGGATGCCCACGGGCGCGCAAAGGAGAATACCCATGAAGATCGTTGTGACCGGCGGCGCCGGCTTCATCGGAGCGAATTTCGTTCACACGCTGCTGGAGGACCATCCGGACGTTGACGTCGTCGTCCTGGACAAGTTCACCTACGCGGGCAACCGCGCCTCCCTGACTGACATCCCCGCCGATCAGGCCGCGCGCCTGAGCGTCGTCGAGGGCGACATCGCGGACGCCGACCTCGTCGACGGAGTCGTCGCCGGCGCGGACGCGGTTGTTCACTTCGCAGCCGAGTCGCACAACGACAACTCGCTGCTGGATCCCTCGCCCTTCATCCAGACGAACCTGGTGGGCACCTTCACCCTGCTGGAGGCCGTGCGCCGCCACAAGGTGCGCTTCCACCACATCTCCACGGACGAGGTCTACGGTGACCTCGAGCTGGACGATCCCGCGAAGTTCACGCCCACCACGCCCTACAACCCTTCCTCGCCCTACTCCTCGTCTAAGGCGGGCTCGGACCTGCTGGTGCGCGCGTGGGTGCGTTCTTTCGGCGTGGAGGCCACGATTTCGAACTGCTCGAACAACTACGGTCCCTACCAGCACATCGAGAAGTTCATCCCCCGCATGATCACGAACCGCCTGCGCGGCGTGCGCCCCCGCCTGTACGGCGACGGCCTGAACGTGCGCGACTGGATCCACGTGCGCGACCACAACACGGCCGTGTGGGACATCCTCATGAAGGGCCGCATCGGCGAGACCTACCTGATCGGCGCGAACGGCGAGACGAACAACCGCGACGTCGTCGCCATCCTCAACGAGCTCATGGGCTACGCCCCCGACGACTTCGATCACGTGACCGACCGCCCGGGCCACGACCTGCGCTACGCGATCGACAACTCGAAGCTGGTCACCGAGCTCGGCTGGGAGCCGCGCTTCACGAACTTCCGTGACGGCCTGGCCGACACCATCGCCTGGTACACCGAGAACGAGGCCTGGTGGGCTCCCCTCAAGGAGGCCGTCGAGGCGAAGTACGCCGCCGAAGGACACTGAGTCCTTGGGTAGCGTGACCCGAGACGACGGTGGGCCTCGCCCCCGCGTCACCGTCCTCATGGCCACCTACAACGGGATGGCCGAGGGCGGGGCGTGGCTCGACGAACAGGTGGACTCCGTGCTCGCCCAGGTGGGCGTGGACGTGTCCCTCGTCGTCTCCGATGACGCGTCGACGGACGCGACGCGCTCCCACCTGGAAGAGCGCGCCGCGGCCGACCCACGCATCACCGTGTTGCCTCAGCGCGACGGTGCCCCCGGCGTGACGGGTAACTTCCTGCACCTCTTCACGACGCATCCCTTCGACGGGTCCTTCGTCGCCTTCACCGACCAGGACGACGTCTGGCACGAGGACAAGCTGACCACCCAGCTCGCCCTCATGGCCGCCACGGGGGCGGATGTCGTCTCCTCCAACGTGACTTCTTTCGAGTCGCTGCCCGGCGGTGGAGTGGGGGAGCGCCGCCTGATCCGCAAGTCGCAGCCGCAGCGCGACTGGGACTTCCTCTTCGAGGCGGCCGGGCCCGGCTCGACATACGTGTTTTCTCCGCAGGCGCACCGCTCGCTCGTCGGCGTGCTCGCGCGGCTCGACTACAGCCAGATCGGCGTGCACGACTGGTACGTGTACGCCCTTGCGCGCGCGATCGGTCTGACCTGGGTGATCGGCGAGGAGCCAACCCTGGAGTACCGCCAGCACGGCGGCAACGTGCAAGGCGCCAATTCGGGTGCGGGCGCTCGCGATGCGCGCATGGAGAAGCTGCGCAACGGCTTCTATCGCGACCAGTTCATCCGCACGTGCCGCGCCGCCCTGGCCGTGGGGACCTTCGATGCGCCGCGCCGCATCGAGCTCGCGGCGATCCTGCGCGAGCTTGAGGCCGACGGGCAGTGGGCCCGCCTGCGCTTTGCCCGTCGCTGGTCGCAGATCAGGCGCGACCGCCTTGAGGGACTTAAGCTCGCGGCCGCGCGCGTCCTGCGCGTCTGGTAGCCGCTAGCGGGCGTAGGTGACCAGCCCCGCGTCCGCAGCCTCCGTCGCCAGGATCTGGGGGAGGCGCTCCGGCGAAACAACGTGGGGGTCGATGAGGACCACGCTGCGCCCTCGCATCCATTGGTCGAGCACTTGCCCTGCCCCGGTGCGTCCCTCCCACAGGAGGGCGACTCGCGACCCGCTGACTCCCTCTGGGGCGCGTAGCCCCGCCAGGGCCTCGTCCCGCGCGCTGGCCAGGAGGTCGGGGGTGTCCACGATGAGGGCGTCGGGCGCCGTGGCGATCTCGGCCAGCGCGTCCACGGCCCCGTCGAGCTGCGCGTCCCAGGCGAAGGACAGGTAGGCGCGGGGCTGGGCGAGCACGTGGGCGCCGGCCGCCAGCGCGTCGCGTGCCTCCGACCCCAGAGAATTTGTCACAAAGAGATCGCCGGGCAGGGGCCGTCGCGTGTCGAGGGGCTCCCATCCCATCGCGCGCGCGGCGATCTGCCAGAGCGCGTCCTGCCAGGGTTGAAGGGACGTGTAGATGCGAGTTGGTGCCGGTTCGTCGGAGCCGAAGAGGTCGGCGGCGAGCTCGTTTGTCAGGTAATTGGCGATCTTGGAGAGCCATCTGCTGACCACGGGTCCTCCCAGCTCGACTCGTTCCTGGCCGTACTGGGTGAGGGCGGGTCCTGACCATCCGTTAATCACACGAACAAGGGTAGTGAGCCTCGTCATATTATTTGCTGCAGAGTCACTCATAGTCGTGAGTATATCGAAGGTCCCAGGCTTTCCAGCTACTGGGTAACTGTGAAGTCATTACAAAACTGTAAGGATCTACCGGGGGGTCAGGTGCTACTCTAAAGGTCTCAATAACGCGAAACCGCTTGACTTCCTGCAATGACACGCGTGTAATTCTCGTATTGATCGATTCGTTATAAGGAGTCTTCCGCATGTGGAACATCTTCGGTGACGGACCCCTCGAGTGGTCCGAGGACGCCGATGCGGCGCTGTACGCCCGCGTTGACGGCCCCCTTGCGTGGCAGCAGCACGCACTGTGCGCGCAGACGGATCCCGAAGCATTTTTCCCCGAAAAGGGCGGCTCCACTCGCGAGGCCAAGGCTGTTTGTCAGGCATGCCAGGTGCGCGAGGATTGTCTCGAGTACGCGCTCGCCAACGATGAGCGTTTCGGTATCTGGGGTGGCATGTCCGAGCGCGAGAGGCGGCGCCTGCGCCGTATGGCCGGTTGATTCCCACGTCGCGCTCCGTCGGCGCCATCCTCGTCACCCGGGGTGACGCGCCGCTCACCCAGTCCGTTCTTCGGGCCATCGATGCTCAATCGATGGCCCCGGACTCCCTTACCATCATTGACGTGGCCGGGCGCCACGTCACCCCCTTCCCCGCCGACCGCGTCCCCGCCGGGGCCGAGCTCGTGCGCGTGGGCCGCGCGCGCACCCTTGGAGGCGCCATTCGCCGCGCGCGGGCCCAGGGTGCTCCCTTCGCCTCCGCCCAGTGGTGGTGGATTCTCCACGACGACTGTGCGCCCGAGCCCGAGTGCCTGAGCGAACTCGTCCAGGCCGCCGCCGTCGGCAAAACGGTCGGCGCGGTCGGAGTTAAACAGCTGAGCTGGGACGGGCAGCGTCTCCTCGAACTCGGCATCTTCGCGACCTCCAGCGCCCGTCGCCTCGAGCGCATCGGCGAGGAGGAAATCGACCAGGGCCAGTACGACGGCACGACCGACGTGCTCGGCGTCGGAACTGTCGGCATGCTCCTGCGCGCCGAGGCCTACCGGGACGTTGACGGCTTCGACCCCGCCCTCGGACCCTTCGGCGACGGCCTCGACATGGGACGGCGCCTCCACCTCGCCGGCTACCGCGTCATCGTCGCCCCGCGCGCCCGCGTGCGTCACGCCCGCGCCTCCCTCACCCCCGCGCTCGAGGCCGGCGCCGCCCCGGGTACCACCGCCTCGGCCGACCCCGCCGAGGCGGACGCCCTCCGTGAAGCCGAACAGGCCAAGTCCTTCCGTCGGCGCCGCTTCGCGCAGCTATACAACTGGTGCAAGGCCACTCCGGCGCTCGTCCTGCCCTTCCTGGCGGCCTGGCTCCTCGTGTGGACCCCCGCCCGCGCCCTCGGACGCATCGTCACCGGCCGGTCCTCCCTGGCCGTGCCGGAGATCGCCGCGCTGCTCTCGCTGATGGGCGCGACCCCGCGCCTGCTCGCCGGGCGCGCACGGGCCGCCAAGAGCCGCACCGTTCCGCGCTCCGCGCTGCGTTCCCTCGAGGTGACGCCCGCGTCGCTGCGCAAAGAACCAGCCCACGTCGACGAGGACGAACACGGCGAACGCATCGACCCGCTCATCGTCGCCTCGATGCGGCGCTACCGTCTTCGGTCGGCGTCCGCCGCCGTCGGTCTCCTCGTCCTGACCTCTCTTCTCGCGGCCCTCCAGTGGTGGGGGTCGAGCTCCGGACTCGTCGGCGGCGCGTGGGTCTCTGCGCCCGCCTCGTGGACCGAGCTGTGGAACGCCGCGTGGTCCGGATGGATCCCGGGCGGCGACGGCTACGCCGGGGGCGCCGACCCCCTGACGATCCTCCTGGCCCTGCTCAGCGCCCCCGCGGCGCCCCTGGGCGTCACGCCCGGCGCCGTCGAGACCTTCCTCCTCGTCGCTTCCTCGCCCTTGGCCGCGATGGTCGCGTGGGTGCCCACCCGCTCCCTGACCTCCTCGCTGCGGGTCCGATTTCTGCTCTCGCTGGCCTGGGCGCTCGCACCCGCCCTCCTCATGAGCGCGACGCACGGCGTCCTGGCCGGCGTACTCGCACACGTGGCCCTGCCGGTCCTGGCCGCCTACTGCGCGCCCGAGGCCCGCCCCCTGCTCGTGGACGGCGCCTCCGGCGTCACCAGCGCCCCCGTTTGCCCGCGCGGCGTGAACGCCGGATGCGCGGCCCTGGCGGTTCTCGTTCTCGGATGCTGCGCGCCCATCGCCGCGGCGGCGAGCCTGATCGCGCTCGTGTGGCGTTCACGCCGGCGCGTCCTCGTCGCGCTTCCCGCCGCGCTCGTGTGCGCCCCCACCTACGTCTCCATCCTCGCCCACCCCTCGGCGTGGCCTGTCTTCGCCTCCACGACCGGTGGCGTGCACGCCTACACGCGCGCCTCCTCGTGGATGGCCCTTCTCGGCATGCCGGCCGCCCCCCAGAGCGTCCTTGAGGGGACCGTGCTGGGAGCACTCGGCGCCGGGAGCGTCCTCCTCGCCGTCCTGGCGCTCGCGCGCCACCGGTCGCGCTCCCTCGGCGCTCTCGCGTGCGGCGTGCTCGTGGCCGCGGCAGCCGGGTGGGCGGCCTCTCACGTCGGCGTGGGCCTCGACGGCGCCTGGGTGGCCTCGGCCTGGACGTCCCCGGCCCTGTCCCTGTCCTACGGCCTCCTGCTCCTGTGCGCGGCTCGCGTCGGCGCGCCGGTCTCGACCGACGAGGCCGTGGTCGCGTGGGACGGCCACCGTTCCCTCGCGCTGCGCGCCGCCGGGGCCCTCGGCGCGCTCGCCCTCCTCGCGGTGGGCGCCACGCAGTCCGCGGCAGCCTTCGCGGCACGCGGGGACGCCTCCCAGACCCCGACCTACGTGCTCGCCCAGCGCGAGACGGTCTCGCCCGTGGGGACGCCCATCATCTCCGCCGTCGCCTCCCAGGCCCAGCGTTCGCCTCGCGCCGGACGCATCCTCGTCCTGGACGGAGACCCCGCCAACGGCACCGTCGACGCCTCCCTGTGGCGCGGCGCCGGTCAGTCCCTGACGGATGCCTCGCCCTCCGTGCGCGCCCTCGCCCTCGCCCGGGCCCGCCGCGGCGCGGCCGCGGGCACGCTCGGCGACCCGGCCACGGCCTCGCTCGCGCAGGCGGCCTACACGCTCGTCGTCTACCCCGATGACGCGACCGTGGACGCCCTCGCTGCCCACGACGTCGATACGATCCTGATCCCTCTCGGCGCCAGCGGCGCCCAGGCCCTCGCCTTCGGCCTCGACCGTGCGGCCGGCCTGGAGAAGGTCGGCGACACCAACTCCGGGACGGTGTGGCGCGTGCGCCCGGACGCGACCACGCCCTCGCGCGTGCGCGTCGAATCCCCCGCGGGCGTCACCAGCCCCGTGGGCGCCTCCCAGCTGCGCGTCGACGGCGACGTCAACGCCATCGGCACCCTCGTCCTGGCCGAACGCGCCGACTCGGGCTGGCGAGCCTTCGTCGACGGAGTCCCCCTCGCGGCCGCCGACCCGGTCGACGGGTGGGCGCAGGCCTTCGACATGCCCGCCGCCGGTCACCTCACCGTCACCTACGACGCCTGGTGGATCATCCCCTGGCGCATCGCCTCAGGCATCAGCCTGGTCATCGCAGCGGCCAGCGCACTATCCGCGTGGAGGAAGAGATGAACGTGCACCGGATCGCCTCCCTGGGTGCCATCGCGCTCGCCGGGCTCGGGGCCACGGTGCTCGCCTCTGGGTCCCTGTTGATCGACTCCGCACCCACGAGCATCGAGGGAAGTGAGCAGAGCGCCCACCCCTCGCAGGTCCAGCTCGCCTGCCCCACCGGCCTCGTCGACCCCTTCAACACGACGAACGTCGCGGCCGCGACCACATGGTCCTCCCTGTCACGCACCCCGATCAGCCCGGCTCCGGCCTCGGTGACCGGCGTCGGCGGCGTCATCCCGACCGCGCTGACCCTCGTGGGGCAGGGCGGCGGTGAACTCGCCGGGCTCAGCGCCGTCGGCTGCGCAGCACCGCGTACCTCCCAGTGGATTGCCGCGGGCGCCACCACCTCCGGCGCCGACATGGTCCTGATCCTGTCCAACCCCGGCCCCACCGCCTCGGTCGTCAGCGTCGACGGGTACGGAGCGACCGGCCCCATCAACGCCACCCCGCGTCAGGTGACCGTCGCCGCCGGGACTACCGTGTCCGTGCTGCTGGCCGGATGGTTCCCCGACGAAGGTTCCCTCGCGGTCCACGTGCAGGCCGACGGGGGAGGAGTCGCTGCCTGGGCCCAAGCCTCGCTCATGAACGGCGAGATCCCCCAGGGCACGACGCTCGCCTCGGCTGTCGTCCCGGCGACCACCCAGACGATCCTCGGCGTCGACCCCTCGGGTACCTCCCTGCTGCGCCTTCTCGCCCCCTCGGGCGAGGCGCACGTCGCCGTGTCCGTCGCGGACTCCGACGGCGTTCACCCCCTCGGCGGCGGGCAGGCAACGGTGGCCCAGGGCAGCACCCTCGAGATGCCCCTGGACGGCGCCTCCAAGGACTCCACGCCGATCACCCTCATCGTTTCCTCCGACCGGGAGATCGTCGCGCAGACGACCACGATCACGCTGGGCGCCCCGTGGGCCGAGCGCGCGAACGCATGGATCATGCGCTCCAATGCCGCGCCCGCCACCTCGCTCACGCAGGCCGACATCCCCGGTCGGCGCGCCCTGGAGTCCATGGCGACGCAGGTGCTGTCCACCTCGCCGATCCGCGATACCTCGGTGGCGACGGACTCCGGGGTGAGCGCGACGCGCGCCAGCCTGCTGCTCTACGCGCCAGCCACCGGCGCCGAGGCCTCCCGCCAGGACGGCGACGAGCAGTCCGGCACACCCGCGCCCACGGCGACCCCGAACATCTGGGCCTCCCCCTCACCCGCGGCCACGAGCGCGCAGTCCGGAGACCAGGGCGCCGCCCAGTCCACCGGCACCAGCCCCTCCACCCCCGGCGCCGTCACGGTGACCGTTGGCGGACGCACCGTGTCGATTGCCCCCGGAGTGCCCACCCTCGTCGAGCTACCCGAGGAAGCCGCTCAGATCAACGCCGATTCCCCCATCCAGGCCGCCGTCGTCGTCTCCGCCGACACGGCAGTCGGGCGCATGACCACGACCTGGAACGTGGGCACCGAAGGAATCAGCGCGGTGCACGGATCCATCCGCACCAACAACTGACCAGGTCCGTGCCCCTCCTAGCGAGGCCCGCACGACGGGCAGCCGACGGGGCCACTGGCGAGGCCCGCACGGCGCCAGGCCTCAGCGCATCGCGTCGTCAATCTCGTCGGGCGGCAGCGCCAGGATGTGACTGATCCGCTCCACCAGGACCCGGCGGGTCACCACACCCACCTCCTCGGGCGGGCAGCGCAGCGTCATGGGCAGGCGATACACGACGATCCGGTCGCGCAAGCCCCGGCGTCGATCCGCCGGAAAAATGCGGGCCACGACGACGTTGTGAGACTCCCAGGACGCGGGATTCGACGGGGGAACGTCCTCGACCGCGAACTCGATCGTCGCGACCTGCGGCCAGCGCCCGATCAGCTCCGACACGAGCTCGCCGACCATCAGATCAAAGTCCTCCCGGCGCGTGCGCCAGGCAGGGGTCCCCGGGAAAAAGAGGGGACCGCGAGGACCGCGACCGTGCCGGTCGCGGCTCGAAACATAGCGTCGGCTCGCACACACCCCACCAGCGTAGGACCACAGCGTGCTGGAGCGCGCGATGCGGGCACAGAGTGTCGTACTCTTAGTGGCGTGATTGCCCAACGACACTGCTCGAAGCCCGGCTGCTCCGCCGTCGCCGTCGCCACCCTCACCTACGACTACCGTGACTCCACGGTCGTCGTCGGCCCCCTCGCCACCGTCGCGGACCCCAACTCCTACGACCTGTGCGACGAACATGCCCAGAACCTGAAGGCGCCCCTGGGCTGGCAGGTCGTGCGCCTGGCCACCACCTTCGAGCCCGCCCCGCCCTCGGGCGATGACCTCGCTGCTCTGGTCGACGCCGTCCGAAGGGTCGCCCAAGAAGCCCAGCAGGCCCCGGCCTCGGCCCCAAACGCGCGCACCCCACGCACCGGGCCCTACGCTTCGGCGCGCTCCGTGGGAAACCCCGACACCTCCAGCCCCCTGGATCCCTCCAGCCCGTATGCGCGTCGGCGCGCCCAATTCACCGTCGTCGACGGCGAGGAGGGGGCCGACCGGGACTGAGCGCTACAGGCCGAAGCGGGGCTTGGTCGCCTCGTGGAAGCGTTGCGCGCCCCGGTGACGCCGCTCGATCTCGCGCGACCACTCCCGATCCCTGCGCGCCACCAGTACGGCGGCAATCACGAGCTCAGGGTGAAGCCCCTCGGGCAGGGGAGTCTGCACGCGCCGGGAGAGGCGATCCGCCAGGGAGGTCGCGACCTGGATCCTCAGCGCCCTGTTAAGGGAGCGGTTCGTGCCCAAGAACGCGCGAGCCTCGGCGACGAGCTCATCATCCAGGGGCAGGATCGTCGCGGTGGCAGCCCACACCTCAAGCCCCGGGGGCATCACGAGCGGCGGATAGAAGACAGCGGAGCCCTGCGAACACACCATCGTCCCAGCGGCCAGGTCACCCAGACGCTTGCCCTTGGAACTCAAAAACTCCGACGCGAGGGCGATGGCCCCGAGGGACAACCAGTTTTCCACGATCCCCACCCCGACACGAACCGCACTGTGGCGCGCCGTGATGGGGCCACCGTCGTCGCGCACGACGCGCAGGTTCATCGCCCACTTGCCCAGCGAACGCCCGCCGGTGGCAACCTCGACCGCGAAGGGGACGAAGAACAAGGTGGAGGACGTGAGGGCAATGATAAAGATGCGCAGAGCCGATTCTGAGTTGCCCGACCAGGTCTTGACCGCGATCAAGAGGATGATGAACATGGCGCCCATATACGTCGTCCCGTCGATCGTAGCGGAGGCGATCCTCTCCATCGGGGACGCGGGGGAGACGTCAAGACTCACCGCCTCGCCGGTGCGGACGTAATCATCCTGAAAGTCGCTCGAATCGATGCGTTGCGCGCTCATATGTGACACGCTAGTCCAATGGACATCGATGTGCTGCGGGTGAGCGGAAAAAACCAGTGGAAACGTCTCGATGAGCTCACGCGCGCCCGCGTACTGAGTGGCGAGGATATCGACGAGCTCGACCGCCTCTACCGCAGCGCTACCACGGACCTGGCGCGCGTGCGCACGGTGAGTCCCGACCCCGACGTCATCGCCGAACTCTCGCGCATCCTGTCGGCCGCGCGCGGGCGCCTGGCGGGCACCGGCGGCCTCACGGGCGCCGTCATCGCCCGCTTCTTCGTCGTCTCCCTGCCGCTGGCCCTGTACCGCATCCGCTGGGTGATCGTGGGGGTGATGGCCGTCTTCATCGCGCTGTGCGCGATCCAGGCCCACTTCATGATGACAACTCCCGAGGCCATGAACGAGCTGGGCAGCCCCGAGAGGCTGCGCACCTACGCGCAGTCCGAGTTCGTCGAGTACTACAGCCAGGACACGCACGCGGAATTCGGCGTGTCCGTGTGGGCGAACAACGCCTGGATCACCCTGGTCGGCATCGCCACCGGCATCACCGGCTTCTTCCCCCTCAAAATACTGTGGGACAACGCGGTCTCACTGGGGACCTCCGCCGCGGTCGTCATCACCTATGGGGGCGCGTGGCACTTCTTCCGCTTCATCCTGCCCCACGGCGTGCCCGAGCTGACCGCGGTGTTCATCTCGATCGCGGCCGGGCTGCGGATCTTCTGGGCGTTCCTGGTCCCGGGCCCCGCGTCGCGCTTCCAGGCCGTCGGGCAGGCGGCGCGAGCCGCGATGACCGTGGCGGTGGGGTGCGCGATCCTGCTGGCGGGCAGCGGATTCCTGGAGGGCTTCGTGACGCCCTCCGAGCTGCCCGACGCCCTCAAGATTTCCCTCGGTCTCCTCCTGACGGCGGCGGCCTGGGCCTACATCCTCCTCCTCGGGCGCCGCGCCGATCGGGCCGGGCAGAGCTCCGACGTCGGCACCGACGCCGGCTACTATCAGCCGGTCTCCGGCTAGGTCTCCGCTCGACCACTAGAGGCGCCCGCTAGAGGCGCCCGCTCTTCTTCAGCTCGATATAGCGATCAGCCGTGCGGGCGGGCAGCAGGTCGGCGGAGGCCTGGAGCGTGAGGGCGCCGGCGAGGCGCACGTCGGCCGCCCCGGCCTCGTCCGCGCGCTGGGAGAGGGCTGCGGAGGCCGCCAAAAAGACCTCCTCGGCGTCCGCGCGTCCGCGGCGCGCGCGCAGCTCGTCCGGGTCCGTCGCCGAGGCCACGAGCACCGTGTGGCGCTCGGTCAGGCGCGACAGGGCATCCGTGAACTCTGTCTCCATGCCCGCGGGCGGGATCTTCGTGGCGATAACGACGAAGGCCGAATGGTGCACCGTCTGCTCGACGGTGGCCGCGACCTGCGACCAGTCGGTCACGTCCAGGCGCGCGGAGATGTCCGTGAAGGTGCGAGCGAGCGTCTCGATGATCTTCGGGCCGCGCACGCCGGAAACGCGGGCACGAACGTGTGAGTCCACTGCCAGGACGTGGACCTTGTCGCCCGCGCGGTCGGCGAGCGCAGCGAGGAGGAACGCCGTCTCGATAGAGGAGTCCAGGCGCGGCGCGCAGCCCAGGGCGATGGAATCCACCTCCATGCGCTCGGGGGCGCCCAGCAGCGCCGACGCGGCACGCCCGCAGTCCACGACGATGACGACGTGGCGGTCGCGTTCGGGACGCCACTGGCGCACCATGAGTTCGGGCGCGCGCGCCGAGGCCCTCCAGTCGATGTCGCGGGGGTCGTCGCCCAGGACATAGGCGCGCAGCGAATCGAACTCCGTTCCTGCCCCGCGCAGCGTCGTCGGGGTGGTGCCCTCCAGCTCGTGCAGTCGGGCCAGGCGCGAGGGCAGCAGGACGCGCGCCTTGAACTCGGGCAGGACCGACAGCGTCAGGGGCGCCGCGATGGAGACCTGTCGTGCGCCCAGGTGTAGCGGCCCCCAGGAACGGATCGTGACCACGTCGGCGTGACGGGTTCCGCGGCGCGTCGGCGACAGCGTCGTGGAGATCTTCTCGGAGGCTCGCCCACCGATGGACACGCGTCGGCGCGGCGGCGAGGGACGTAGGGAGGGCGGCCACGCGTCGCGCACGTCCAGGCTCATGCGCCGCTTCGTCGTGTTGGACAGGCGCAGGGTGGCCGTGGTCGTCTGGTCGGCGCGGATCGGGCCGGTCACCTCGCGCCGCAGGCGCAGGGTGCGCGGCGAGGGGGCGCCGAGCGCGTCGAGCACGCAGGTGGCGACGATGATGCCAAACCAGCCCCACGCGAAGGCCCGCGAGGGGGCGAACGCGAGCGGGATGAGCCCGACGAGGACGAGGAGCGCGCTGCGCGCCGAGACGATCATGGAGGCCTCAGCGGGGGACCGGGGTCGCCGCGAGGACGCCCGAGACGACGTCGGTGGCCGTGATGCCCTCGAGGTTGGCCTCGGCACGCAGCCCCAGGCGGTGCGCGAGCGTCACGGGCGCCATCGTCTTGACGTCGTCGGGGGTGACGAAGCCTCGGCCCTGCAGGAACGCCCAGACGCGCGAGGTGCGCAGCAGGGCGGTGGCGCCACGTGGGGAGACCCCGAGGCGCACGGCGGGGGAGGTGCGCGTCGCGCGGCACACGTCGACCAGGTAGGCCATGACGGCGGGCGCGATCTCGACGCGAGAGGCGGCCACGGCGGCGGCGTGGATGTCGGCGGCACCCGCGACCGGGCGGATGCCGGCCTCGGCCAGGGACATGGGGTTAAAACCCGCCTGATGGCGTGCGACGATGTCGATCTCCGCCTCACGCGAAGGAAGGGGCAGCTCGAGCTTGACGAGGAAGCGGTCCAGCTGGGCTTCGGGCAGCGGGTAGGTGCCCTCGTATTCGACGGGGTTCTGGGTCGCGATCACCATGAAGGGGTCAGGCAGCGCGCGGGTCGCGCCGTCGATGGAGACGGTGTGTTCCTCCATGGACTCCAAGAGCGCGGACTGCGTCTTGGGGGGCGTGCGGTTGATTTCGTCGGCGAGGAGGAGATTCGTGAAGACGGGACCTTCGCGGAAGACGAACTCGGAGCGCCCCGCGTCCCACACCATCGAGCCGGTGATGTCGGCGGGCATCAGGTCGGGGGTGAACTGGATGCGCGCCATCTCGACGTCGAGGGCTCGCGCGAGGGTGCGCACCAGGAGGGTCTTGGCGACGCCCGGGACGCCCTCCAGCAGGGCATGCCCGCCCGCGACGAGGGCGACGATGAGGCCGGTGATCGCCCCGTCCTGGCCGACGACGGCCTTGCCGATTTCGGCCTTGAGCGCCAGGAGCGCCCCCTGCGTGTTCTTCTCGGCCTCGCTCAGGGACCGGCCCGACCATCCTTCGCCCGTGGGGGCGGTGAAGGAGGCTGGGGCCCCCTGGGCGGGCGCGGCCAGGTTGGCGCCGCCGCGGGGCGCGTACGCGCCGGGAGGGACCGCGCCGGCCCCGGTGGGACCGTACTGCGGGGTGGGCATGGGGCTAGTCATGGCGTATCTCCTTCTCGAGGGCGTCGAGGTCGTTGGCGAGTTGGACGAGGTCCGCTTCGGAGGTCGGGGGAGGTCCCCACAGCAGCGTCTCGTAGCGGGAGGGGGGCAGGCCTCGCGCTTCGATGGCGCGAACCAGCGCCTCGCGGTCGGCGCTGTGTGCGACGCCGAGCGTGGATGCGATGCGCGAGGCCGTGGCGGAGCGCAGGGCCGTGGCGGCGTGCGCGTAGGAGCGCTGGGATCGCATGAGTCGCGCCTTACCGACGAGGGTTTCCGCCGCCGGAACCTCGATGGGCAGGCGCTCCGGTGTCAGGGGGCCCAGGCGCTTGCCGCGCGCCAGGGAGGCCAGCAGAACAGCTCCGATGACCATGAGGAAGGCGGGGGCCAGGTAGGGCGACTCAGTGAGGACGGGGTCTGCCTTCGACATGGAATCGTCGGAGGTGACGACGTACCAGGCGACCTTGTCGGTGCGGCCGATCGCGTTGAGGGCGAGCGCGGCGTTGCCCTCATCCAGGATCGCGCGGTTGCGCACGCGCAGCGAATCGGGGATGACGGCGCGGAACCTGCCGGGCTCGGAACGCTCCGCGTAGGCGTATTCCTGCCCGTCGGCGGTGAAGCACAGCTGCCAGCCGGAGGCGCCGTTCGAGACCGTGTAGTTGGAAGACGTCAGGGAACGGGCGCGGTTGGCCGCCTCGGAGGAACACCCCGGCGAGGTTCGTTCGGGTGCCTTCCATGCGCGCGAGGACGTGAGGCCGTCCAGGTAGGAGGGCGAGGACCCGTATTCCTGCTCGAGCCCGATGTAGACGACGTTGGCTCGCGTCGAGACCCCGGCGCGCACGGAGGGTGACATGCGGGAGGGGAAGACAACGACGAGGGTCGTGTGCTCATCCACCGTCGTCGCCTCACGCGCACTGACCTCGCGCACCGAAACCCCGTGGCGCTCCAGCACCTGCGCCAGGGCGCGCGCACCGTCCCCCAGGGGGTTGCGTATGCCGACGGGCGTGGAGTCAAAGCCCGCGCGGGGAAGAAAAGCAATCCCGATGCACACGAGGAGGAGAAAAACGACAATCATGATCGCCGGACGCGCCGCGCTCACGCGCTCGCGGGCCGTCGGGCTCACGATCTGGACCTGCGTGGCTTTCATGCGTTCTCCTGGGCCCGCTGGCAGGCGTGCACAACGAGAGGCGCGAGTTCGCGCAGCGCGTCCACGTCTTCACGCGACACGGAGGAATGACCGTAGCGGACGCGGTCGAAGGTGCGGGCGTGGTGCCCGAGCTGTTGACCGTACTCGGTGGCGAGTCGCGTCGCCGCATCCGCGGCTTCTTTCGCCGTCAGGCCGGGCGTGGAGGAGACGACATCGGCCGTGTCCAGTCCCAGGACCAGCAGGCGGTAGGACCACACGTAGGCCAGGTTCCAGTCCCCGGCCGCCACGGCCTCGTCCAGGGACGCGCGCACGTCCTCCGCGGTGGTCTCCTCCTCGAAGACGGAGTGCGAGGCCCGCGACCGCAGGCGAATCGGGTTGAGAATCAGTGCGATGATGATGGCCGCGAGCGCGATGATGCCCAGGATGATGAGGACCAGCGAGATCGGAGGCGCGCCGGTGCCGCTCCACGAGGTGGCCTTCGAGAGGCCATCGAGGAAGGACTGGATGAAGCGCGCGATGGGATTCGAGTCGGCGTTGTATTCCGCGCGCGACAGCTCCTCGCTCAGCCAGGACTGAGCCTCGTCGTTGTCGGGCGTCAGGGGAGCGCCGCACGCGAGCACGTGAGTCACCCCCGACCCTGGCTTGCCTGCGCGAGGACGATGGCGAAGTTTTCCTTGCGGATCTTCTGGTCCACGTACATGAGCGTCTGATACGCCGACATGATCGGTAACACGAGGCTGTAGACAAGGGTCTGCAGGGCGCTCGTGATGATGAGGAGCACGACAAAACTCCACGCAGTGTTGGGGTCGTCAAAGGACGCGGAGCTGAGGAACGCGAAGCCGGCACCCATGACGATGACGCTGATCAGCGTGCTGATGATATTGATGATCACGCCGCACACAACGCCGATGAGGAGCACGCGGCCGAGCGTCATCCAGAAGGCGCCGGAGGTCAGGGTCCACGAGCGCTTGAGGGACTGAATGGGGCCCTTGTGTTCGAGGACCGCGCAGATCGGCGCGTACAGGAAACGCACGCTCAGCGAGTACAAGGCGAGCAAGAGAGGCAGTCCGATCAAGAACATCACGCCGGCGAGCGAATACGCGATATCGGATTCGATGCCTTGGATCAGCATGGCCAGGAAGCCTACGGCCCACAGGATCATGGGGATGGCGATGATGAGGAAGAGGAGGAAGGACGCCCCGATCATTGGCAGGAGGCGGCCCCTGACCATGGACCATGCCTGGCCGAAGGTGATCTTCGTGCCGATCACCATCTGCGAGACCGTTACCGACAAGACTCCGTTGATGAGCGCTGCTCCGAGGAAGGTCGCCAGGAAGAGGACCACGTAGCCCAGGAGCATGGAGATGAGGGACAGGGAGGACGATGCGAGGACGTCGCTGTACGAGGCCTGCGGGTCAGACGTGGACTCGCTCAGTGACATGAGCGAGTAGAAAGGTATGAAAACGGCCAGGCCGTTCACGAGGGCCACGATCGCCATGATGAGGATCGTGTAGCCGAAGAGAACCTTGGGGTTGCGGCGCAGCGCGGCGAAGGAGCCGCTCATCAGATCCGAGAGGGTCAGCGGGCGCAGCGCGATGATGCCGGGTTTGGCGGCCCACGCCCAGGAGGTCGATTGGCTGTAGCCGGAGGCGCCGGGTCCCGCATCGGGCCGCGGCTGCCCGTTCTGAGGGGAGGGGAGGGGGGAAACGGGCTGGGCGCCGGGTGCGACGAAGCCGGGCTGGGCGGGCTGGGCGCCGGGTGCGACGAAGCCGGGCTGGGCGGGCTGGGCGCCGGGCGCGACGAAGCCGGGCTGGGCGGGCTGGGCGCCGGGCGCGACGAAGCCGGGCTGGGCGCTCGACTGCTTGGAGCGCTCCCGGGCGGAGTCGGTCGGATCGGGGGACATCCACGGCGAACTCATCATTGCCTCCAGCATCTCGGTGTTGTACTAGTCTCAATCCTGCCATAGCAGCGGATGGGGTGACACCTCTTGTCGGTGAAAGAATGCGGCGGCGCCGGTCGAATCTCCTGCATCCGTGACGAATTCGTGACACTATCGTGACATGAGTTCGCGCATCCTCGTCGTCGACGACGACGTCGCCCTGGCCGAGATGATCGGCATCGTCCTCGAGAATGAGGGCTTTCGCGTCGCCTTTTGTGCCGACGGTTCACAGGCGCTGACTCAGTTTCAGGAGAACAACCCGGACCTGGTCCTCCTCGACGTCATGCTCCCCGGCATGGACGGCTTCGACGTGTGCCGGGCAATCCGTCGCGTCTCTGACGTGCCGATCGTTATGTTGACCGCCCGCTCTGATACGTCCGACGTCGTCACCGGGCTCGAAGCTGGCGCGGACGACTACGTCCCCAAGCCCTTCAAACCCAAGGAACTCGTCGCCCGCGTGCGCGCGCGACTGCGCGGCCGCGAGGACGCGCAGGCCGACGAGGGCCTGACCCTGCAGGACCTGTCAATCGACGTCGCCGGCCACATCGTCAAACGTGGGGCCCGCGTCATCGCGCTGACCCCTCTCGAATTCGACCTGCTCGCCACGCTGGCGCGCTCCCCCTGGAAGGTCTTTTCCCGCGAGGAGCTCCTCGAGCAGGTGTGGGGATACCGCCACGCCGCCGACACCAGGCTCGTGAACGTCCACGTGCAGCGCCTGCGCTCCAAGATCGAACGCGACCCGGAAAAACCCGAACTGGTCGTCACCGTCCGCGGAGTGGGCTACCGTGCCGGCGCGGGAGCGTAACCACCCCCTGCGTCTCCTCACCGGGGCCCTGGCCTCGTCGAGGCCGTGGACGTTCCTGCGCTCCTCGCAGATCGGTCACCGCATCCGCCATTCCCTCTCGGCCAAGCTCGCCGTCGCGATCACGCTCGCGGCCCTCGTGCTCCTCCTCGTCTTCGGCATTATCGTCGCCTCCCAGCTGCGCTCCTCGATGTTCGAAACCCGCAAGGATGCGATCCTGGCGGACGCGTCGCTGCGCTTCTCCTCGGCCCAATCCGTCTTCTCCTCCTCGACCGCGACGTCCCCCGACCAGGTCCAGGAATCCGCGCGCGGCGCCCTGGCCTCGCTCAAGGCGTCGGCCGCCGGCGCCGGCGCGACCAACGTCGCCCTCCTGCGCTCGGAGGGCTCCACGGCCTCGTTACGCATCAACCAGATCGAGGACGAACAGATGCGTGGGCTGATCACGCCCCAGATGCGCGAGGCCGTGGCTCAGGGAGGCGCCCAGTGGCAGTCCGTGGGCATCAGGGCCTCCGACTCCGACAAGGTCTCTCCCGGCATCCTCGTGGGCACCCAGGTTCAGCTGCCCCGCGCGGGCACCCACGAGCTCTACATCCTCTACTCCCTGGCCGCCGACCAGCGCCAGGTCGACGTCGTCCTGCGCGTCCTCGTCCTGTCCGCCCTGCCGATCATCGTCACCCTGCCCATCGGCGTATTCGCCCTGCTGCACCGCCTCCTCCTGCCCGTGCGCCTGACCGTCTCGGCCGCCACGAAGGCCGCGGAGGGGGACCTGGACGTGCGCGTCGAGGTCCACGGCGCCGACGAAATGGCGGCCCTGGGGCGCGCCTTCAACGCGATGACCTCCTCCCTGCAGGACACAATCTCGCGCTACGACGAACTGGCCAAGCTCCAGCAGCGCTTCGTCTCCGACGTCTCCCACGAGCTACGCACTCCGCTGACCACCATCCGCATGGCCGAGGACATCGTGTGGGACAACCGCGAGGACCTGCCCGCGCACGCGCGCCGCTCCGCCGAGCTCCTACACGATCAGACCGAACGCATGGAACAGATGCTCGCGGACCTGCTCGAAATCTCGCGCTACGACGCCGCCAGCGCGCTCCTGGACGCGGAGGAACGCGACCTGCGCCCGATCGTCACCCGCGTCGTCGAGGCCTGCGCCGAGCTCGCGCAACGCCAGGGCGTCCCGGTCGAGGTCGTGGCCCCCGCCCTGGCCGCAGCCGAGATCGACGAGCGGCGCATCGAGCGCGTCATCCGCAACCTCGTCGTCAACGCCATCGAGCACGCGGACGGGACCCGGGTGACCATCACGGTGGCCACCAGCGCCACGGACGTGGCCTGCCGCGTGCGCGACCGAGGCGTGGGCATGACCCAGGAGGTCGCCGACCACGTCTTCGACCGTTTCTACCGGGCCGACACGGCGCGCGCTCGCACGACGGGCGGCACTGGCCTGGGGCTAGCCATCGCGACGGAGGACGTGGCGATCCACGGAGGCCGCCTCCAAGCCTACGGCGAGCCGGGCAAGGGAGCCTCGTTCCTGATGACCCTGCCCAAGCACGCCGGAGACGAGATCGCCAGCCGGCCGCTTGCCCTGTGGGAGGACGAATGAGGAGACATCTCGCCCTGATCGCGTGCGCCGCGCTGGCGCTCGCGGGCTGCGCGTCGCTGCCCACGTCCTCGCCGCCCGCGCCCTTCGACGTGTCCGCGCGCGACGGCAGCGGCGTCCAGTTTTCGGCGGAGGGCCCCTCGGACGGGTCGGATGCCGCGACCCTCGTGTCGGACTTCCTGCTGGCGTGCGCCGCGGGACCCCAGGACGACTACGCGACCGCGCGCCTGTTCCTGACGGCGGCCTCGGCGCGCTCCTGGCAGCCCGAAACCGAGATCCTCGTCTACGACACGGACACGGCGCCCGCCGTCAGCGCGACCTCGGAGAACGCCTCGCGCTCCGAGGTGACGGTGTCCGTCCTGGGGGTGGCGAGCATCGACCAGGCGGGCGTGCTGACGCGCTCGAACGGGGCGACAGTTACGCGCACCTTCACTCTCGTCCGCGAGGATGGGCAGTGGCGCATCGACGCTCCCGAGAACATGATCCTCATCAGCCGGGCTGCCCTGACGGCCTCGTACACGCTCGCGAACCTGTATTTCCCGAGCACTGACGGCACGGAACTGGTCGCGGATCCGCGCTGGTACCCCTCCCGGCGCCTGGCCTCCCACCTGCTGGCGGGCCTCGTCAACGGGCCGCGAGCCGACCTCGATTCCGTGGTCGCGAACGCGATTCCGGCGGGGGCGACGCTGCCCTCCCACGGCGTGGAGGTCAGCGACGGGGTCGCTCGCGTCGAGCTGAACGCCTCCATACCGCCCAGCGAGTCCGCGCGAGAGAGCCTGCAGTGGGAGCTGACGCGCACGCTCACCCAGGCCGCCGACGTGTCGCAGGTGAGCGTGTCCCTGACGGGCGAGGTCGTGGAGGTGGCTGCCCTGCCGACGCCGCCCTCGTACTCCCTCGATACGCTGGTGGGCGCGGGGAGCTCGGGCGTGGGCATCATCTCCTCCTCGGGCGTGGCGCCCCGCGCCTCGGCCACCGACGCGTTGAACCCGACCGCCTCGCCGGTCGATTCGTCCCTGGTTGCCTGGAGCGGCGCCGACGGCGTCTACGCGGAGCGGGCCGGGACCGCGGTGGCTTTTCTGCCGGGCCAGGCCCCGCTGGGGCCCTCGATCGATCGCTACGGCTGGGTGTGGGGGCCGGCCACGTCCGCGTCGACGCTGAGCGTGGGCGGGGGAGCCGATGGCGCCTTTGACGTCGCCATCGAGTCGGAGAGTGCGGGGGAGATCCGCGCGGTTCGTGTCTCGCCCGACGGCTCGCGCGCCCTGGTGGTTCGCGGGTCGACGCCGAGCGCGTGGGTGGGCGTCATCGAGCGCGGCCCGGGCGGGCGGCCGCAGGCGGTGCGATCCTTGGAGCAGGTGTTTCTCGACGGCGCGGTCATCGACGCCTCGTGGACGACGTCGACGGGCCTCGCAGTCGCTGTGCGCGGGGGGAGCGGTGAGGACGATCAGCTCGTCACGATGACGCTGGGTGGACTGCCCTCAAGCCTGCCGCTGCCGATCCGCGTGTCGTCGATGAGCGCGGGGGCCTCCTCCGCGTCGGTCGTCATCGTGGGGACGGACGACGGGGGAAAGAAGCAGGTGCTGGTGCGCTCGGGTGCCCTGTGGCAAAACGTCGCCGTCGACGTGTCGTCCGCGCGATACGCGGGGTGAGGATCGTGGTTGGCTCGCGCCCGGTGGGTGCCCTCGTCGAGGGTTTCCTCGGCGCGGTCCTGCCCGTTCAGTGCGTGGGGTGCGGCGCCTGGGACGAGGTGTTGTGCCCGTCGTGCCGCTCGTGGGCGTGCGCGCAGCCGCTGCCCACGAGCCTGGAGGGCGCGCGCGGGGCGATTCCCGGACTGGTCCTGGGGGATTATTCTGGAGCGCTGCGCAGGATCATCCTGGGCGCCAAGCACGCGGCGCGCACGGACGTCGGCGATTTCCTCGACGAGGCCGGGGCTACCCTCGGCGCGTCCCTGTGGCGGGTGGTGGGCGGCGCCAGCTCGCCCGCGTGGGTGCGGGGCTCGGGTCGTGGGAGGGATCGCCGGGGTGGGGCAGCGGCGCAGGTGTGGGTTGTGCCGGCGCCCTCGTCGTGGGGTAGGCGCCTGCGGGGCCGCCAGGTGGCGCTTCCTCTCGCACGCGGGGTTGCTCGGGGGCTGGCGCTGGGTTCTCCGCCGGGTGTGCGCGTGCGCGTCGTGGACGCGGTGGCCTTGCGCGCGGGCGCGGGTTCGCAGTCGGGCAAGGCGGGGGCGGCGCGCACGGTGGGGCGGATGGGGTCGATGCGAGCCCGCGTCGTGGCGCCCGCGGGCGCACTCGTCGTTGCGGTGGATGACGTCGTGACGACGGGGGCGACGATTCGGGAGATGGAGCGTGTGCTCGGTCGCCTGGATGGGATCGCGGCGTTGGCCCGACCGGGGCTTATCTCATGACGCAGGTCACCGGTCTGGGGTATGCTGTAGGCACGGACTTTCGATAGCGCGATGGGCACAGACGCCTGTCACGTCAGTGCGGGAGGTGATAGCTCAGACCACGGTTCGGGCAGTGAGCACCGAACAATCCCCACCCGCGGGCAACGATGCCCGCCGCACACCATGGAGGAAACACATGGACATCACCGTCGTCGCACGTAATGCCGAGATTCACCCGAATTTCCGGGCATACGTGGAGGAGAAGGTTTCGAAGATCACCCAGTTCTACCCGCGCGCGCAGCGCGTGGACGTTGAGCTGACTCACGAACGTAACCCCCGCCAGGCCGACACCGCTGAGCGTATCGAGCTGACCGTCTACGGCAAGGGCCCGATCATTCGCGCGGAGGCTCAGTCTGCGGATCGCTACGCGGCCGTCGACATCGCCGCCGGGAAGCTCTACGAGCGCCTGCGCCGCCTGCGCGATCGCGTCAAGGACCACCGCCGTCGCTACCCGCGCGACCTGGTCGAAGCCGAAATCCTCGAAGTCGCTCCTGTCGTCGAAGAAGTCGCCGAGCCCGAGCCTGAGGCCCCCAAGCCGCTGCGCAGCGCGGAGGATCTGAAGGTCGGCGAGGCCCGTGAGGAGCAGTGGGGCGACACGCCCATCATCGTGCGCCAGAAGGTGCACGAGGCGCCGCCGATGAGCGTGGACGAGGCCCTCGATCAGATGATGATGGTCGGCCACCCCTTCTTCCTCTTCGTCGACAAGGAAACGAACCAGCCGTGCGTCGTCTACCACCGTCACGGGTGGACGTACGGCGTACTTCGCTTGAACACGACGATCTGACGGTTCACTGATGTGGTTGTGCCCCGGGCCTTGGGCCCGGGGCACAGCCGTATGTTCGCTCTGAGGCGTTAAATGCGTCCATGTTCGCGCGGGCGTTTCCACTTTGGGCAGTTAGTTCGTAAACTAATGGGTGGATTTGACTGTTCGCTCTACAAGGGGGCGGGCTATAGACGTCAGGAGCTATTCGTGTCGATTATTGACAAGATCCTTCGCGCGGGCGAAGGCCGGATGCTGCGCAGGCTGGATCGTCTCGCGTCGCAGGTGGATGCCTTGCAGGAGGACTTCGAGGCGCTGACGGACGAGGAGCTGCAGGCCAAGACCCAGGAGTTCAAGGACCGCCTCGAGGAGGGCGAGACCCTGGACGACATCCTGGTCGAGGCGTTCGCGACGGTCCGCGAGGCCGCGTGGCGTATCCTGCGCATGCGTCCCTTCCATGTCCAGGTCATGGGCGGCATCGCCCTGCACCAGGGCAAGATCGCGGAAATGAAGACTGGTGAGGGCAAGACCCTGGTTGCCACGATGCCCTCCTACCTGCGTGCGTTGACCGGCAAGGGCGTGCACGTCGTGACGGTCAACGACTACCTGGCGAAGTACCAGTCGGACATCATGAGCCGCGTCTACAACTTCCTGGGCCTGACGTGCGGCTGTATCCTCGTGGGGCAGACTCCTGCCGAGCGCCGCGAGATGTACGCCTGCGACATCACCTATGGCACGAACAACGAGTTCGGCTTCGACTACCTGCGTGACAACATGGCGCAGGTTCCCGAGGACATGGTCCAGCGCGGCCACGCCTTCGTCATCGTCGATGAGGTCGACTCGATCCTCATCGACGAGGCACGTACCCCCCTCATCATTTCGGGTCCCGCGGACGGTGACCTGAACCGCTGGTACGTGGAGTTCGCCCGCATCGCGCGCCTGCTCACGCGCGACGAGGACTACGAGGTCGATGAGAAGAAGAAGACCGTCGGCATCCTGGAGCCGGGCATCGATAAGGTCGAGGATCAGCTGGGCGTGGAGAACCTCTACGAGGCCGCGAACACCCCGCTGATCGGCTTCCTGAACAACGCGATCCGCGCCAAGGAGCTGTTCTTTAAGGACCGCGACTACATTGTGGACGGTGGGGAGGTCCTCATCGTCGACGAGCACACGGGCCGCGTCCTGCCGGGTCGGCGCTACAACGATGGCATGCACCAGGCGATCGAGGCCAAGGAAGGCGTGGAGATCAAGGCCGAGAACCAGACGCTGGCTACGATCACGCTGCAGAACTACTTCCGCCTCTACCCCGAGGGCTCGCGCTCGGGCATGACCGGTACGGCCGAGACGGAGGCCGCGGAGTTCGCGTCGACTTACAAGATCGACGTCGTCCCGATCCCCACGAATAAGCCGATGATCCGCAAGGACCAGCCCGACCTCGTCTATCCGACGGAGAAGGGCAAGCTCAACGCGATCATCGAGGACGTGGTGGAGCGCCACGAGGCCGGCCAGCCGGTCCTCATCGGTACTGCGTCGGTCGAAAAGTCCGAGCTGCTCTCCCAGATGCTCACGAAGAAACACATCCCGCACCAGGTGCTCAACGCCAAGCAGCATGCCCGCGAGGCCGCCGTCGTCGCGATGGCGGGTCGCAAGGGCGCGGTGACGGTTGCCACGAACATGGCTGGCCGCGGTACCGACATCATGCTGGGCGGTAACTCGGAGTTCATCGCCCAGGCGAACCTGGCCGCCGAGGGGCTCGATCCCAAGGAGAACCCGGAGGAGTACCGAGAGGCGTGGCCCAAGGCCCTGGAGGCCGCCGAGGAGGCCGTGGAGGCCGAGCGTGACGAGGTGCGAGAGCTGGGCGGCTTGTACGTGCTCGGTTCGGAGCGCCACGAGTCGCGTCGTATCGACAACCAGCTGCGTGGTCGAAGTGGCCGTCAGGGTGACCCGGGCGAGTCGCGCTTCTACCTGTCGATGGAAGACGACCTGATGCGCCTGTTCAACTCGGGCATGGCCCAGCGCATCATGGCGTCCGGCGCCTACCCGGAGGACATGCCGCTGGAGAATCGTTTGGTGTCGCGTTCGATTGCGTCGGCCCAGCACCAGGTGGAGGCTCGCAACTTCGAGATCCGCAAGAACGTCCTGAAGTACGACGACGTCATGACGGGTCAGCGTGAGACGATTTACGCCGAGCGCCGCAGGGTGCTTGAGGGTGAGGACATGGGGCCGCAGCTGCGTTCCTTCGCGGAGTCGCTCGTGACGGGCCTGGTCGACGAGGCGATCGCCGACAAGCCGGTGGATGAGTGGGATCTGTCCTCTTTGTGGGAGAACCTGCGTGGTTACTACCCGCCGTCGGTGTCGATCGAGGAGGTCGAGGAGGAGCACGGCGGCAGGAATTCCCTGGTCCGCGACGACCTCGTGACTGAGCTCGTGGGTGACATCCACGCGGTGTATGAGGACACGGAGGAGCGCCTCGACGAGAATCCGCTGGCGCAGGCGCAGCTGGGCGATGAGCCCATGCGCGCGCTCGAGCGCCGCGTCGTCATCTCCGTGGTGGATCGCCTCTGGCGCGAGCACCTCTACGAGATGGACTACCTGAAGGAGGGCATCGGCCTGCGCGCGATGGGTCAGCGCGACCCGCTCGTCGAGTACAAGGACGAGGGCGCCCAGATGTTCCAGGCGATGGTCGAGCGCATCCGCGAGGAGTCCGTCCAGCAGGTGTTCAGTTTCGCCAAGCAGTTCGAGCGCGCCTTGGCCTCGGCGGAGGAGCAGGCGGGTGGCGCGATTACGCGCGCGACCGTGGCTCCGGCAGACACGGGGGAGGCGAGCGAGCCTCGTCGCGAGGCTGACGCCGAGCCGAGCGTCGAAGAGGTGGCTTCCGCCGAGTCCGCGGCCTCCGAGGCCGCTCGCGAGGCCGTGGCGAACGCCCGTTCGGTCATGGGCACCGTGGGCCGCGAGAAGGCGCCGAGCCGCGTGAGCTACAGCTCCGCGGAGGGTGCCTCTGCCCCGTCCGCAGCCGGCGGTAACCGCGCGGAGCGTCGCGCGGCGGCCAAGAAGCGTCGCCGCCGCTGACGCGCGTCGTCTCAGTGGGCGAGGGGGTTCCTGCGGGAGCCCCCTCGCTCCTTTATTCGGGTGGGTCTCAGGCGAGCTCGAGGGCGGTCGTCATCCACCGTCCCCGGTACTCTTCGAGGCGCAGGGCGAGCGCGTAGGTGCGCGTCGCCGTGGCGACGATGACGGCCACCTCCGTGTGTTTCTCGTCGATTGCGCAGGTGCGCACGTGGATGGGGGTGGTGCCGCGGGCGCAGGGGGAGAGGTGGACGCCGACGAGGGCGGCGTAGAGGTCGGGGAGGAGCCACCTGCGTAGCTGGGGTGCCTGGCGGGCTCCGGTGACGACCTCGACGATGGCGCGGGCGAGGAGGGCGGCCCAGGGGCCCGGATCCGGCAGGTCGGTGCGCAGGGCGTCACGTTCGGGCATCGGTCTGAGGGCTGGCCTGGTGGAGCGTGCGAGCTGGCGAGGGGTGGACCATCGGAAAGGGGCTGGGGGCGCGGGGCGAGCGGGGGTGGGCCCGGTGTGGGGGCGAGCGGGCTGCTGCGCGCGTTGATGAGTCCGGGGGTGGATGGGGGTGCTCATGGCAGGTCCTGGGGGATGGAGAGTTGCTGTCCGGGGTAGATCAAGTGCGGGGTGGCGATGGATTGGGCGTTCGCGACGTGGATGGCTTGCCAGACGCGGGTGATGTGGGCGTCGTCGGAGCCTGGCCGCAGGGAGGCGGCGATGGACCAGAGGGAGTCGCCGGGGGCGACGGTGACGGTGTCGGGCAGGTCGGCCTGGCCGAGGGGTGGCGGATCCTGGGATGTGCCTTCCCGCGGGGCCGAGGCCGGGGTTGCCTCCGTTGCGCCCGTTTGCTGCGGCGTGGGGGCGCCGGGTGCGTCCGCCCACGTGAGGGACACGCCTGGGGAAGCGGTGTCCTGCGGGGCAGCCTGGGCGGCGCCGAGGGGCGCGGAGGTGATGAGCGCGGACCCGATGAGGGCACCCGCGCCCGCCCGGGAGAGCAGGGATCTCGACAGTCGCGTGCCGTAGCGCGAGACGAGGGCGTGGGCGCCCCGGCGCAGCGGCGGCGGCGCCAGGCGCAGCGTGGCCAGGTGGGCGACGGCCGAGCACAGGAGGTTCCAGAACAGGAGCGCGAGGGCGAGGATCGCGAGGATCCACACGACCAGCGTCTCGGGAGCGTCGGGCGCCAGCGGGGGCGCCGCGTAGGCGAGGTAGAGGGCGTCGAGGGCGGCCGTCGGCGCGCCGACAAGCCACAGGAGTGCGTCGGTCAGGGGCGCCTGACCGCGTAATGAACGTGAATCGTGTGTCATGGCGAACTCTTCATTGAGGAGACGGATTCGATGGATAAACTATCCGCTTCATGCAAGCAGATGTCAATCCGTATCAGTTAATGTGGTCAAAGTGTGATGTGCAGCGCTCTAGCCGTCGTGTGTGGCATGGTAGGTCCATGGATATGCATGCCTTCATGGACGAGCTAGAAGCGCGCTTCGACGAGGAGAGGGGGCGTGAGATCGACGAGCTCATCGATGAGCTCACCGACGCCGAAAGAGCCTCCATCACGCTGTCCGCACGGCTCGCGGGCGCCGACGGGAGCGTGAGCCTCGCGCTGCGCGGGGGGAGCGTCGTCGTGGGCGAGGTCCTCGACGCGACCCGCTCGTGGGTGCTCCTGCGAGAGGGCGCCGGAGATAGCCTCGTCATGCTCCCCGCCGTCGTCGGCGCGTGGCCGCTCGGCCGCAGCGTCGCGCGCGAATCGTCGATTCGTGGCGGCGTCGGCGTCGGACACATCCTGCGCGAGCTGTGCGCCCGCGCGGTCAGCGTCGCCATTGACTCGGACTGTGGTGACCACCGGGGAGTCATCGACGCGGTCTACGCAGACCACGTCGATGTCACCCTCAGCGGAGCGGCCCTCGGCTATGACGGCCGCGATGAACAGGAGGGGCAGACCGTCTCGCTGGCGCTCGCGGGGCTTCGTCGACTCCGCGTGCTGGGCCAGCGCTGGTCGCCTGCCTACTGAGCGTGCTCCGCCTTCTGACGCTCGCGCGTCGCGGCGTACTGGTCCTGGATGAACTGCTCCAGGACGGACTCTTCGACCCGCCAGACGTGCTTGCCGCCCACCTGGATGGCCGGAAGCTCGCCGGAGGAAACGAGGGCGCGGGTGGCTGACATCGTGAGATTCAGGGTCTCGGCGACGTCAGCGAGAGTGAGGAATCGTGTTGCCATGGCAACATGGTATCAGTTGAGATCGTTTCGTTTGAATGGTTTGAGTCGACAATTTTTCGCTTGTGAATCCGTCGATCTGATCGGTTGGTGACGATAGATAGTCGACAACCTACCGCTTTTCGGCGGAAGCGTGCATCATGGAAGGGTGAAACGCGTCTCAGCTTCAGTGTCGATTCCGGCGCGCGCCCCCGGCTTAATGGACCGGCGACTCCTCCTCGGCGTCGTCCTCATCATCGCGTCCGTGATCGCTTTCAGCCTCCTCGGCGGCTTCCTGCGGGGAGGAAACCGCGTCTACACCGTCACGACCAGCATCGCCCCGGGCGAGGCGATCACGGCCGACAACGTCCGTGAGGTCGTCGTCCACGTCGACCCGACCGTCTACGCTCCGACCACCGAAACCCCCCTGGGCACGCGCACGACACGCCTCCTCACCCCCGGTCAACTCGTCATGCGCACCGACCTGGCCACCGGCTCCCAGGCGGGCGCACGCGACCCCGACGGCATGTACCGCGTCGCAATCACCGTCACCGCGGGACTGCCCGACGGTGTCGCCGACGGTACCCCGATACGTCTGTGGACCGTGCCCACCCGCTCCGCCTCACCCACAGAGACGAGCGCGCGCGAAATCGAGGGCACCTTCACCTTCGTGCGCACGGTCGACACCTCGGGCTCCCAGGCGCGCAGGGGAACACGCATCGAAATCATGGCGAACGGGGATGCCCTACCCACGCTCCTGGCCGCCCAGACCTCGACCGACGAGCTCGCCGCCGTCCCCGTGGGGGCGCCGTGAGCGCCGTTCACGGGGTCGTCATCCTGGCCGATCAGCGATACGAGGCCCCGATCATCCAGGCGATCCAGTCGCGCGCCGACGTGCTGGCCATCGTGCGACGCTGCGCTGACCTCGCCGAGGTCATCGCCGCCGCGCGTGCCGGCGTCGCAGACCTGGCCGTCATTGACGGAGCCGACCCGGATCTCACGGCCGAGGCCGTGGGCGCCCTGCGCGAGGCCGGCATGGAGGTCGTCGCCCTGGCTCAGCACGCCGAGCGCCTGCGCCTGTCAGCCCTCGGCGTCGCCTCAGTCGCCGCGCCCGCCAGCCCCGAACAGGTCGTCAACTCGCTCATCGCCGCGACCCGCACGCGACGCTCCCAACCGGCCACGGCCTCGTCCCCGCCACCGCCTCCCCCCACCAGCGCGGGCTCCGTCCTGGCCGTGTGGGGGACATCGGGGGCGCCGGGGCGCACAACCCTGGCCGCGGGCATCGCGACGATGCTCGCCTCGCGCGCCCCCACGATCCTCATCGACGCCGACACCTCCAACCCGACCCTCTCGCACCTGCTCGGACTGCCCGTCCACGCCTCCGGCCTCTCCGTCCTCGCGCGCGCCGCCTCACGAGGGGCCCTGACCCCCGAGGACCTGGTCGGCGCGTGCGCGAGACGCTCCGAGGGGCTGCGCATCGTCACCGGCCTGGTCACCCCCCACCGGTGGCGCGAGGTCAGCCGCACCAGCATCGAGGCGATCATCGCGGCGGCCCGTCTTTGTGCGCGCTACAGCGTCATCGACCTGGCAGCAACCTCCCTCGAGAAGGCCTCTCGCGGCGCGAACCGGGACGACGTCGCCCTCGGCGTCCTCGCACGGGCCGACCGCCTCGTCGTCGTGGCGCGCGGGGACATCGTCGGCGTCAACCGGCTCTCCTTCCTGGCACGCTGGTGGGAGGAACACGGGCGCGACATCCCCGTCGACGTCATCGTCAACCGCGTCACCTCGGACGCGATCGGGCCCCGCCCCGTCGCCGCGCTGCAGGCCGCCATCGGCGCGTTCATGCCCGGGCACATCTTCCACACCGTGAGCGAGGACGGCGGGGTGGGACGGGCGTCCCTGCGCGCCAAGGCGCTGGGAGAAAAAGGCGCGGGTTGCCTCGCCGCCGACGAGTTGGAAGCCATCGTGGCCCAGTGGGTGCCTACACTGTGAGCATGCGCGTCTACATTCCCGCCCTCTTGTCCGACCTGTCCGTCCCGCTGCCGCCCGTGCGCGGCGGCGTGCTGTGCGTGCCCGACGTCGCGATGAGCGGCGAGGACGTCGAGGTTCTCGAAGACGACGCGATCACCGAGGCCGCCCTGTCCAGCCTGGAGCTGGCCCGCGAGAGTGCGGGGGCCGCGCCCGCGCGCCTCGTCCTGGCCGTCGACACGCCCACCTCGACGACGCTGACCCCCGGCGAACAGATCGAGCCCCGCATCTTCGCCGCCCCCGCCTTCGAATACACGTGGTCGGACGTCGCCGCGATCCTCGCCGACCTACCCGACGCCGCTCCGGCCGTGTCGGCCGTGCTGGAGGCTTCCACCCAGGAGGAGGCCGACGAGGCCGTGGCCGCCCTGTGGGAATCCTCCCTGGCGTGGTTCGACCGCTCCGAGCGGCCCGCCGTCCTGGCCATGCACAGGGGCTGAGATCTAGGCGCGCACCCGCAGGGTCGATCCTCCCTCCGGCAGCGGCCGCACCTGGATCTGGTCGGCGATCTGGGTCGCCATCTCTTCGACGTGCGAGATGACGCCCACCGTGCGCCCCGCGCAGCGCAGAGCCTGGAGCTGCTCCATGACGAGCGCGAGGGTGTGCGAGTCCAGCGAGCCGAAGCCCTCGTCGATAAACATCGTGCGCAGCTCGACCCCTCCCGCCTCGGCCGTCACGACGTCCGCCAGGCCCAGGGCCAGGGCCAGGGACGTGTAGAAGGTTTCCCCGCCCGAGAGCGTGCGGGGGCTGCGCACGGCATCCGTGTCGTGGTCGACGATCGCCAGGCCCAGGCCCGACTTACGCGAGGAGGTGCCGTCGTCGGAGACCGCCACGAGCTGGTAGCGGCCCGACGAGATGCGCTCCAGGCGCGGGTTTGCGGCCGCGAGCACGTCCTCCAGGCGGGCGATGAGCACCCACGCGGCCAGGGGAGTGGACGCCAGGTTCTCCGGGCCTGAGGCCGCCGCGATGTCCGCGAGGCGGCGGATGGGACCGGCCTGCTCCCTGGCGCGGGCGAGGGCGTCGAGCGCCTGCTCGAGGGACGTGCGGGCCGCGTCGAGCTGCGCGCAGTGCTGCTCGAGGATGCCCGATGCCCAAGCGGCCGAAGCGGCGTCCTCATCGGCCCTGCGCGACGCCTCAGTGAGGGCCTCGACGTTGGGAGTGGGCGCCGATGCCGCGCGTGTCAGGCGCTCGGAGGCGAGGGCCTCGCGCGCCGCAAACAGCTCCTTGTCGTGAGCCTCCACGCGCGTCTCGAGTGCCTCGAGACGGGGCAGGGGAAGCAGGAAGGAGCTCCAGGAGTCGGCCTGAAGCCCCTGTTCCTCAAGCGCGTCCGCCAGGGAGCGTTGCGCCTGCGCGTGCGCGGCGCGGGCGTTGTTCCAATCGGCGCAGGCCCCGGCCAGTGCTGCGGCGCGATGCGCGCACTCATCCAGGTGTGCCGCGCGCTCGGTGAGGGACGCGAATCCGGAGCGTTCGGCTTCCACGCGGGCGAGCGCGCCGCTCAGCGCTGATTCTCGTTCCTGGAGGGTGGAGGCCAGGGACGCAGCCCCCTCGCGAGCGCGAGTGAGAGCATCCGTGAGACCGTCGAGGCGTGAGCGCTCCTGCGCAAGGGCCGCCTCGATCTGGGTGATCTGCGGGGAGAGGGCCTCCAGCGTCGCCACGAGTTCGGCGGCACGATCGCGCTCGGTCTCGAGTGTCGGCGTGGACGCGCCCGCCACCTCGTTGAGCTGGGCGATACGCCGCACGAGGTCCTGGTGGCGCGCCTGGGCGTCGCGCAGCGCGGCCTCCGCGCGGTCGCGCGCCTGGTCTAGCGCGGCGACCTGCTCGCGCGTGATCTCCCCGTCCGCGGCCGGCGCGGGGGTGGGATGGGTGGTCGAGCCGCACACGGGGCAGGGTGCGTCTTCTTCGAGTTCGCGGGCGAGCGCCGAGGCGCTCTGGGCGATCCACAGGTCGTGGCCGTCCGCGGCCGCCGCGTTCGCGAGCTTCGCCGCCGCCGTGGCCTCGCGCAGCTCGTCCGACGCGCCGAGCAGGGCGGCGCGCAGCAGGTCGGCCTGCATGGAGGCGTCCAGGCGCTCGTTGATGGCTCGCAGCGCGGACGCCGCCTCAGGCAGCGTGTCTGCGTCCGCCCGCATGAGGCGCAGGGCCTGGGCCCCCTGCTCGATGCGCTGGGGCAGTTCCTCGCGCTCTGCCTCGATGGAGGCGATGCGCGCCGACGCCTGCTCGCGCTCGGAACGCAGCGACTCGATGCCTGCGCGTGCCTCGGGCAGCGAGCGCTCGAGGGCCAGGGTCTCCTGAAGAGAGCCGCGCGTGCGCGTCGCCTCGTCGCGCATCTCCTGCGCCCGCTCGCCGAGATCGGTCACGGCCTGGGGCGTCAGGCAGGCCGGGTCGACGGAGAGCTCGTCCCCGAGGGCGGGGGACAGGGCCGCGACCTGGTCTCCGGCGGCCTCCAGGCGAGCCGATGCCTCGGCCTCGGCCGCGTCGAAAGGCGCCACGGTCAGGGCCCGGCGGGCCTGGCGCGCGAGCTCCCGGTCGGATGCGATCGACTCGGATGATGCGGTGAGCGCGGCGAGCGTCGCGCTCACACGCGCGTGCTCCGCCTGCGCCTCTGCCAGGGCGCGGCCCTGTGCCAGGGCGCCCGCGGCCTCGCGAGCGGATGCCGTCGCGGCCTCGGCGAGGCGCACTGTCTGCGCGTGCGCCTCGTGTGCGCGCTCGCACGCGCGGCGCGTCCACAGAGTCACGGCGCTGGAATCCTCCGCGCCCGCGTCCAGCCCAGCCTCCTCCTCGGCGGCGGCAGCCACGCCGTCGGCCTCATCCGTGGCTGCGTCATCTCCAAAGGCCGCGTCCAGCGAGCGCACCCGCTCGAAGGCGCCGAGCGCTCTCGTGCGCCGCTCCTCGATGCCGCGCTTCGACGAGGCGGCCGCATCGGTCAGCGCCTTGGTGAAGTCGGAGTAGATCTGCGTGTCGAAAATGTCGCGCAGGATCTGCTCGCGCGCATCCGAGGTGGCGGTGAGGAACTGGGAGAACTTTCCCTGCGGCAGCACGATGGTCTGGAGGAACTGGTCCTTGTCCAGGCCCACGATCGTGGGGATCTCGTAGCCCACGTCGCGTGGCCCCGACGCGACCGCCTCGATGGTGCGCCAGCCGTCCGGAGCGTCCGGATCTTCCACGACCCGCGCGAGCGTCGACTTCGAGTTACGCTGCGACTTCTTACCCGCCGGCGTGTACGCGGGTGTGCGCGTCACCCGGTAGAGGCCCGTGGCGACCTCGAACACGAGATCCACTTCGGAGGGGTCTGAATCCGAGATGTGGTTGGAGCGCAGGCGGTCCTTCGACGCGTCCTTTGTGCGCGCCACGTCCCCGTACAGGGCGAAGGTAATCGCGTCGATGAGCGTGGACTTGCCGGCGCCCGTGGGCCCTTCCAGCAGGAAGAGCCCAGAGTCCTCAAACGACGAGAAATCGACCGTGTGTGCACCGGCGAAGGGGCCGATGCCCACAATACGTAGCCACCGAATCTTCACTGCATGTCCTTTCCTCGAAGCCCGATCCACACATCCTGGGCGAGCTCGCGCTCCCGCTCCGACAGGGGCCGCCCGCCCACGGCCTCGTAAAACTCCTCCGTGACCTCGCGCGGATCCCTCGAGGGGCGCACCGCCCGCGTGGGTTGAAGCGAGGGGGCCCGGGCGGGGCGGTGCACGACGACCAGGGCGTGCGGGTAGGCCTCCCGGATGCGCGCCACCATACGCTCTGGGCGCGCGTCGTCCGTGACCGTGATCGACACGTACGAGGCCGTGGTCGCCTGGTCGGGATCGGTGAGCAGCTCATCCATGGTCCCCTCGAGCACCGCGATGCCCCGCAGCGTCGGGATGGGCACCACCTCGATGCCGGTCACCGAGGTGGCGTCCGTGGTCACGAGGGTGACGGACTTGGTGGCTCCGGCCTCGGAGAACGAGTACGCGATGGGGGAGCCCGCGTAGCGGATTGGGACGCACGCCCCCGACACATCCTGCGGGCGGTGCAGGTGCCCGGCCGCCACGTAGTCCAGGCCGTGGGTCAGGGGGGCGGCGCCCCCGAGCGTGTCGAACAGGTCGGCCGACACGGAGGGGACGCCGCCCACCTGGATGTCGCGTTCGGAGTCCGAGGGCTGCGCGCCCGTGATGAAGGCGTGCGGCATCGCGATGGCCGGGCGCTCGTCGCCCGAGCCACGCCGCGCCTCCAGGTCCGCACGTACCCGGCGCAGTGCGGCCGCCAGGACCGCCTGATGGGAACGGGGCAGGGGAGCGGGCAGAGCGGATTCCCCCTGCGCAGGCAGGTCCGACAGCGCCTGACGCACGAGGTCGGGCTCCAGGTAGGGCATCGGATACACGAGGGCGCCCCCGGCCTCGACGGGCGTGCCGATCGCCTCCGGATCCGTCACCACGTGCAGAGAAGGAGCCAGCATGTCGGCGAAAAGCCCCAGGCGCGCCGCCCCATCGTGGTTCCCCGACGTCAGGATGACCGTCGTGAGCGCGGTCAGCTCGCGCAGGGCGCGGCGCATCCGCGCGAGCGCATCAACGGGCGGAACCGCGCGGTCGAACACGTCGCCCGAGATGAGCACGGCATCCACGCCGCGCTCACGCACCAGGGCGACCAGCCACTCGATGAACGCGTCCGCGCTGTCGCCCAAAGACGCGCCGTGCAGCGTGCGCCCCAGGTGCCAGTCGGAAGTGTGCAGAATCAACATGCTCCCAGTGTGGCAGAGGGCGCCCACATCTGCGTCCGTCACACACGCTTAGAGGGCGGACACCTTCTGCATGCGCGCAGGTAATCGATAGCATGGAGCCATGACCAAGCCCTTCCTCATGCTGACCTCCCGCGACGACGGCCCGGTCCTGGCCGCGGAGAGCGCCGACCTGCCACGCTTCTCGGGACTGAGCCCCGACCAGGTGCGACAGGTGCGCATGGAGAGGGAGCTGCCCGACCTGGACCTGTCCGAGTACTCGGGCGCCTTCGTGTGCGGGTCGCCGTGGGACGCGAACGCCGACGACCACCTCAAGGAAGAACGCCAGGTGCGCGCCGAGGCCTGGCTGCGTTCCTTCTACGACCGGGCGCTGGGCGAATCCTTCCCGATCCTGGGCCTGTGCTACGGGCTGGGCACCCTCACCCTGCACCTGGGCGGCGTCATCGACACCCACCACGGCGAGGAAATTAGCGGCATCGCGCTGACGAAGACCGACGCGGGCCGCGACGACCCGCTCCTGGAGGGCACTCCCGACCGCTTCCACTCCTACGTCGGCCACCACGAGGCCGTGCGCGAGCTAGCCCCCGGCATGCAGGTCCTCCTGGCCGGTGACGACACCCCGATCCAGATGGTGCGCGTGGGCGAGGCCGCGTGGGCGACCCAGTTCCACCCCGAGATGGACCTGGGCGGCGTCAACGTGCGCATCGACCAGTACGCGGGACGCTACTACCCGGCCGACAAGGCTGAGGCCATCCGCGCCCAGGTCGCGACCGTGGACACGGACCCCTCGCGCGTCATCCTGCGCAACTTCGTGCGCCGCTTCCAGCGCTGAGCGCCCGCGCGCCTGACGCGCGGGCGACCGGCCCATGCCCCGGCTTTAGCTGGCCGGGGGAATCAGCCCGCGCCTGCGAGCGCGGTCCTTTGCGATGAAGAGCACCACGAATAAACAGAGGGCAACGAACACAGCACCCATCGCGACGTTCGATGGCGTGTTGTAGGGCTCGGGGCGGACTCCGTGGTCCGTGACGTCACCGACGATGACAGCGGCGGTGCATACGAGGGAGCAGCCCATCACCGCCCACTCGCAGGCTCGAAGGAAACGATGAACACCGGGAATCGTGCGCGAATATCCTGGCATCTGAGAAGCGAGGCACGCCAAGGCAATGACGAGCCCGTAGTCATTCAGGCGGTTGTCTATCCCGAAGAAGGTGCCGCCAATCGAATAGACGACCGTGCCGATCAACAGCGCGAAGAAGAAGTAGCGGAGGACCCTGTCGACCCGCGAAAGCCCCGCAGTGTTGCCGATGAGGTTCTGCTCAATGGTGGACATAGCGATCACGACCTTGTGAACCAGAGATAGCGACCATCGCTATACCCTCATTGTCCACGCAGGGGGGGCGCTGTCAAGGCCTTTCGGCACACATTTTTGCTTACCGAGCCGCCTTGCTGGCAGCCTCCGCCGTCGCCACTGCCTCGAGGAGCCTGCGCACCGACGCCACGCGGGATGCGCGCCCCTGCCGCAGTTGATCCACATCCTCAGCCCCGGCCTCGTCGATGCTGAAGGGGCCGGTGGCGCGCGCGTAAGTGTCAAGCGCGCACGAGGGCTCCTCCTCGCCGTGCGAACACAGCGGCAGGCACCAGGCGGCCGCCTCCGCGACGTCCGGGAAGACCCCGAGCACGTCGGCGACGCTCACGTGCCCCAGGCCGAAGGATCGCACGCCGGGCGTATCCACGATCCAGCCGCCCGTCTCCAGCTCGAAGGCCTCCGAGGACGTGGATGTGTGGCGCCCGCGTCCCGTCACCTCGTTGACGTGGCCCGTCGCGCGGCCCGCGCCCGGCACCAGCAGGTTGATGAGCGTGGACTTTCCGACCCCCGAGTGCCCCACCAGCACCGACCAGTGGCCGGCCAGCAGGTCCCGCAGCTCGGCGACGCCCGGATCGGCCTCCCCGGCCTCGGCACTCGTGAGTACGACGCGCACGTCGAAGTCCTCGTAGGCGGCGATCAGCTCGTCCGCGCTGGCCAGGTCCGCTTTCGTCAGGACGAGGAGGGGCTCAAGGCCCGCCTCGAAGGCTGCGACCAGGCAGCGGTCGATCATGCCCGTGCGCGGGGGCGGATCCGCCAGCGCCACGACGATGCACATCATGTCCGCGTTCGCGACGATCG
>ERZ772978.39-NODE-39-length-57073-cov-3.93825_pt1 | contig 57073 bp, 58 predicted proteins | sample MGYA00511675_ERZ772978 | MGnify/ENA primary metagenome ERZ772978 (study PRJEB29015, sample SAMEA2738092) | human oral metagenome | biome: human oral; feature: human-associated habitat; material: saliva | place: China | collected 2156 ... | reverse complement strand
AAGTTACATGTGACCCAGATCTCTTGCCCGCCATCATACGTCACTTTGAGAAATTAATTTGAGTGACGGCATTCACATACCTGAAGGTACAGGGGTGGAGAAACCTGGAAGGAACCTGAGAAACCTAGGAGAACCCTGGGAACCGCTACGGAGCTGAACCGGCAGCGGCTACGGCGTCGGGGACGTCTACGGACCGGCTCGGCGGGAGAGGTGGGCGGAGGCGGCCGCCTCGGGTGGGCGACCCTGTACCGATCGGACCGGGGACGTCTACGTACCGCCGCCGCCGCGGCGCCTCGATCTCGGACAACGGCGGGGGAAAGGATCGGGGAGACGGCCGCTCGGACGCCGAGGTGGTGGCCGAGGAATACCGCGGAAAAGTCGAGGCGTGTATGCCGTCATAACGGACTTTTCGTTGCAATACCAACGGTAGGAGAAAACCGGGACGGAATTAGGCAAGCCGTGGGCCGCACCCGCACCCGTACCCGTCCTATTGGCTAGGCGTGGCCGTGCTCACACAAGAAGCGGGATATGCCTGCGGAGCCGGTCCAGGGCCGATCGGCGCTTGCCCCCGTCCCAGCGAGCTGGGCCGCGGCTGCGCGCGAGCGTCCTCGCTCAAGGCGCATGCCACGGTGCGCCCTCATCGCGACGGTGCCGACGCTCCGCTGCGCTCCGCGTAGCGGGCACCTGGGCGATGAGTGCGCAGCGATGGCATACACCTGCGCTCGGAGCACTCGCCCCGTGAGGCAGTGGGCCCTGCCTGGGAACGTGCATGCCAGGGTGCACCGACCTGCGCCTGGGGGCTCCGGTCGGTGCAGCCATGGCATACACGCGCCATGCAGGGGAGGGCTGTGCGGGGCGGTTCGCCTCGGGGCGGGGTGTCGCTCGGCCTGACGGCCTCTCGAACCGCCCCGGGCTCAGGGTGCCCGCTACGCCCTCGGGGAGGGAGCTGAGCGGGGATGCTGGCCGGAGGGCTGCAGGGAGGCGGTGGGGTGATGGCAGGTGCAGGACTAGCCGGCGAACGGGTGGGCTGCCAGGCCGCCTGCGACGAACGCAGAGGCGAGGAGGAGGGCGCCGGTCAGGATGAGGAAGAGGATGTCGGAGGGGCTGGGGCTGCGGCGGGGGTCCTGGGAGGGGCCGGTGGGGGTGGTCATGGGGGGTCCTTATCTATCAAGGGTGCTTGACATGTGCTAACGTGCGCCTCCGCGACGACGGTAGGCGGGGTGAGGTGGGTGGGGAGGGGTCTTAAGGGAGAGGATGGGAGGTGTATGCCGCGCTACCGGCGGACGACGGCGGTGAGGGAGGCGTCCTCCTCGAGGACCACGGCGCGGGTCTGGGAGGGGGAAATCGTTGCCAGGCAAGGCAAAGGTGTGTCCGGCGAGGTGGTGCAGCGGGGGAGGTCGAGCGGTGAGGGGGCAGCCGTCGTCGTGCCCTCGACCGTCCACTGCTCGGCGGGGGCGTCGGCCTGCCTGGCCTGCTCGGTGGGGGTAGGGGCCGGCGAGGTGGGGGCCGACTGCTCGGCTGCCTGCTCGGTCCGGGCCGCGAGCGCGGCCTGCCTGGCTGAGGAGATGCCCTGCGCGGCGTAGAGCTGCAGGCCGGTCAGGAGGGCGGCCGCGAGCACGATGGCGGCCAGCGCGGCGCGCAGGTGGCGGGCCAGGCGGGGGTACTGGCGGCGTAGGCCCTTCGTCCCGGTAGGGGCGGTGCGCGGGGCTCGGCGGGCGCCGCTGAGGGCCTCTCGACTGCCGGTCGGTTTGGCCGGTGTGCTAACGCGTGGGCGGGCGGGGCCGGGCACGGCCGGCAGCTCCTCGGTCGGGGTGGCGTCGCGCCAGCCTGCGAAGGGGGCGGGCGCGGGCTGGGCGGCCGGGGCCGGGGCTCCCGTGACGGGGGCGGCCAGGTGGAGGATGGACCGGCGCGTAGGGACCGGGGCGGGGGCGACGATGGGGAGAACCTCGGTGAGGCAGTCGTCCTGCGAGGAGGGGGTCGGGGAGGGGGCGGCCAGGCGGGAGGCGGGGCGGGCGATCGCTGTCGTGCTCATGGCTCAACTGTATGCCGTCATACGTGGGGAGTGCAAGCCCGAAGGCGCCCGGGGCAGGTGACCTGAGTCACGGTCAAGGCGCTCCGAGGGCCGCGCCCTCGAGCCGGGGCGGGCGGGGGGGCGGCCCGCACCTTCGCTCCACTCATAGGGACCGCGAGCGCGAAGCCGTCCACTCATAGGAAAGTCCGATGGGGCTGGTAGGGGCCTGGCCTGCCGACTGCCCGTGCTCGGACCGGGGGTATGCCTCCCACCCATAGGGTTTCTCGATGTTCACGGCGAGATTCGGCTGGGAGGGGGTGGCTTGACCCCCCTATAATCTGGGCATATAGCCCACCCTCAACCTTTTGTATGGGAGCATACATGTCACCTTCAGCCCCTACCTCCCGCGCTGCCGGCGCCTCGCCGGCCCGTGAGGCGCTGGCCGACGCGGCGCTGCTCGCCGTTGACGCGGCCCTGACCGCCGGCGCGGCGCTGCGCGTCACCCGCTTCGCCACCACTGACGTCCTGGGCGGCTGGGTCCTGGCAGACCCCGCCAAGCGGTGGGCCGCCGAGAACGACCCCGACGGGCCGCACCCCTTCGGCTACGCCGCGCCCGCCAGTGCCTGGCGCCACCGCCTGGTCTCGGCGCTGGACTGCCCGTTCTGCGTCGGCACCCAGGCCACGATCGCGATCGGCGCCGCGCTGGCCCTCACGTCCTCCCGGGCCCGGCGCCGCTCCCCGCTGGGCCGGGCTCTGCGCGCCGCCTGCGCCACGCTCGGGGCCGCCTACGTCGTGGGCCACGTCTCGCACCGGATCGACTCGGCCGCCCCGGCCGCGACCCCCTCCCAGGCCGCTCCCACCGCAACTAAGGACTCGAAGTGACAGCCTCTACCGCCACCGTCTCCAGCCTCGACGCCTACCGGTCCCGTGCCCTGGCCCGCCGCGGCGTCATCGTCCAGCAGCCGCCGGCCCTGACCGCAGCGGCCTCCGCCGCGCCCTCCCCGACCCGTCGCGCCCTGACCGCTGCGGCCTCGCGGCCGGCGGCCCCCTCCAAGACGTCCTCCCGCGCCTCCACCGCCTCGTCGAAGGCGTCGCTCGGCTCGCGCTCGTGGCAGGTGGAGGCGTGGGCGGCCTACGACGAGGTCGGCGAGGAGAGGTTCCTGGCCTCGACTCTGTCGGGCCGGCTGAGCCAGGCCCGCCTCTACGTCCAGCACAAACCGGCCTCGGGGCCGCACTCGTCCTTGCGCGACGACGCCACGGACGTCACCGACACCGCGCCTACGCGCACCGCGCAGCTGGCCGAGGCGGTCCTCGCAGCTCTCGGCGCCTCGCAGCAGGACCTCGGGCAGATGCTCCAGCGCCTGGCGACGAACCTGTTCGTGGCCGGTGAGGGGTGGCTCGTCGGCGTGCCGCGCCACGTGATAGACGAGGTCTCCCCGTCCTCGGCCCCGGCAGTGACCGCCCCCTCGCCGGACCCTGCGCTGACCGACCTCGTGTGGCGCGTTCTGGCCGTGACCGAGGTCTCCTCCGTCGGCTCTGACGGGCGCACCGTGCGGCTGAACCTGGGCACCGACGGCTCGGCCCCGGTCGAGGTCTCAGCAGATGAGGTCTACATGGTCCGCGTGTGGCGCCCGCACCCGGCCCGCTACTGGGAGGCGGACAGCCCGACGCGGGCCTGCCTGCCGATCCTGCGCGAGCTCATCGGCCTGACCCGCCACATCAGCGCCCAGATCGACTCCCGCCTGGCTGGCGCAGGCATCCTCGTCGTGCCGTCCTCGGCCTCGGCCGCGCTGGCCTCGGACGCCGCGGACTCCAGCGCCTACGGAGCGCCGGACCCGTTCGTGTCCGCGCTCATGGACTCGATGCTCCGCCCCATCGAGAACCGGGACGACGCCTCAGCCGTCGTGCCGCTCGTCGTGACCGTGCCGGACGAGGCGGCGGACAAGATGAGCCACCTCACGTTCTCCACGGCCCTAGACTCCGGAGCGCGAGACCTGCGCGACGAGGCGATCCGACGCCTGGCTCTGGCCCAGGACGCCCCGCCGGAGCTCCTGCTCGGCTCGGGCGCCATGAACCACTGGGGTGCGTGGCTGACGCGCGAGGACACGGTCACCACGCACATCGAGCCGGTCCTCGCCCTCATCTGCGACGCGCTGACGAGCCAGTACCTGCGCCCGGTTCTGCTGTCGGCGGGCCTCTCCGAGGACGAGGTGCGTACGCTCTCCGTCGGTTACGACGTCTCGGCCCTCGTGGCTAGGCCGAACCGGTCCGAGGAGGCACTCAACCTCCACCGCGCCGGCGCCGTGTCGGACGAGGCGCTTCGCGAGGCGTCCGGCTTCGACGACTCGGACGCCAAGCCCCTGGACGAGCGAGCCCTCATGCAGGCCCTCGCTATGGTCTCCAAGCGGCCGGACCTGATGGGCACGATCGGTATCGGCCCGCTGACCGAGGAGATTCTTAAGGCGTACCAGGGCGACTACTCGGCCCCGTCGCAGGCCCTGCGCGAGCTCGCCCTGCCGCCTACCCCGCCCGCGGGGGCGGGCGAGGCCGGGGCACCTCAGCCGGACCAGGACGGCCCCGGCCGCCCGCCGAGTGGCGCCGACGCGGCAGAGCCGGGTAGGGTTCCCGGTAGCGAGGCGCCGATATCATCTGGCGACGCCCGCCCAGCGTCATCCACGACGGCCCCGGTTGGGGCCTGACACCCGTCTCAGGAGAACCCATGACACCTCCCCCACCTACAGCCGACGCCGCCCGCGCCTACGCGGCGGCGTCGGCCGCTACTCGCCGTAACCCAGACGCGCGGCTAACCTCCCACGGCCAGGACGTTGACGCCACTGCCCTCGTGGCCGTAGTTGACGTCCTCGTGGTCAAGGCCCTCGAGTCCGTAGGCAAGCGCGTCGTGCGTGCCGACCGGGCCCGGTTCAACGCGCTCAAGGGCCGCCCGTTCCACGAGGCTCACGTGCTGTGGCCGACGGACGTCCTCACCGTGAGCAAGGCCACGAAGGGGGCGTGGGACGTCGTCCCCGCCCTGCTCGACAACCATGGCTGCCCGGGCGTCGAGTCCGGCCGCGTCGTGACCCTGCTGGATGCCTACGTGACTCAGGTCGCAACTCACGGAGTTCCGCACCGGCTGGACCGGCTCGTGAAGGCGCTGCGCTACGTCCTGCCAGAGAACGCCCTCATCCGTACGCCCAGCCTGAACCGGGCATCTCTGGAGGAGGAGGTGCGGTGATGGTTCGAGCGTTGGACATCCTGTCCAGAGGCCCAGCTGACTGGGAGGACCCATCAGTCGTGTCGGACTGGCGCGACGAGATCGAGGACCAGTACCTCGACCTGGCCGAGCCTGTCCTGAACGACTTCCTGCGCCGCGTTCGCACCCTGGCTGAGGAGGCCCTGGACTCCCCCGTCCTGACGGCGGCCGGAGACCGCGTGCCGAACCCCTTCGCCTGGACGTCGGTCCGAAGCGCGTGGCAGGCGGCCATCCGCGACCTCGTTCGAGACGGTCGTGGCCGCCGTCGCCTGCCTCAGTACGCGACCGTGCAGCGCATCCTCGAGGACTCCGGCCTGCCAGTCAGGGTCTACGAGGACGTCCGGGACCTCCTGAAGCGAGCCGCCTCGGAGGGCTGGGGCGAGCGGAAGACGAAGATCGAGCTCGGCAAGATGCTCGGCACCTCGCGCCGGAAGGGCGAGGCCACGACCGCCTACGCGGCCCGGCTGCGCACGCTCGCCCGCACTGCAGCGACGGCGAACGCCGCCCACCGCATGGCCACGTCAGACCTGGCCCGCAAGCGGGGCCGCCTGCGCTGGGTCACGGTCCACGACAACCGGGTGCGCCCTACCCACGTCGAGGCCGACGGTCAGGTGCAGGACCTCGGCACCCCCTTCCACGTCGGAGACGCTCACCTGCTCTACCCCGGCGACCCCGCCGGGCCGCTCAAGGAGACGGCGAACTGCCGTTGCATCCTCATTCCGACTGACGCCCGACCGCACCCGAGCCCGGCCGTCAACGCCAAGTACCCGTTCTCAGCCATTGAAAGGACAGCCATGAAGCTACGCATCGAGGAGACGGCTCGCCGCGTGGGCGAGTTCTCCGACCTCCGCGAGGAGCCCGCCGGAGACACGGTTCCCGACGCCGAGCCCGCCCCCGACGGCCGCTGGGAGGGCGTCATCGCCCGCGAGGGTGAGATGACCGGCGACGGACGCATGATCGAGGACGGCGCCCTACGCTGGGACGACCTGCCCATCCCGCTGCGCGTGGCGTTCAAGGACGTGGGCGGCCACGACGGGGCCGAGGTCTGCGGCCGGATCGAGACGGTTGAGCGCCGAGATGGCGGTGACATCTACGCCACCGGGACCTTCGACCTAGGATCAGCCGTAGGCGCTGAGGCGTTCCGGCAGGTCAGCGAGCAGATGTCCAACGGCGTGTCCATCGACACCGATGACGTGACGTTCAGGATCATGGCGAAGGCGGACATGCCTGAGGCCGACGTTGCAGATTCCGGCGATGAGGCTGACCCGGAGGGTCGGGTCAAGGTCGCCGCCATGTCGTCCTCGGACGAGCTGACCGTCATCGAGTCGGCCCGCCTGCGCGCTGCCACCCTCGTGGCCGTCCCGGCCTTCGCCACGGCCCGCGTCTATGCCGCTGGGCAGGCTCCCAGCGGCTCCAAGACCCCTGAGCGCGGCGAAAACGTCGATTCTGAGGCAGAATTGGCTCGCTCAGCAGATGCCGACCCTCTGAGCCGGGATTCCCTGACCGCTGCGGCTATTCCCACTGCCCCGCCGGAGGCGTGGTTCAAGGACCCGGGTCTGACTGGACCAACCGCCCTCGTGGTCGCGGACGACGGCCGCGTCTACGGCCACATCGCCGCCTGGGGCACCTGCCACATCGGCCAGATCGGGAAGTGCGTGGAGCCGCCCACCAGCCCCTCGAACTACGCCTACTTCCGCACCGGGGCGCTCCAGACCGCAGAGGGCACCTCCGTGGCTGTGGGGCACCTCACAATGGGTACCGGCCACGCCGGTCCCCGGGACTCCGCGAACGCTGCGGCCGAGCATTACGACAACACTGGCACCGTCTTCGCCGACGTCGCGGCCGGCGAGGACGCCTACGGCATCTGGGTGGCAGGCTCCCTGCGCCCCGGAATCACCGCCGAGCAGGTCCGAGTGGCCCGCTCCGCCCCGATCTCCGGGGACTGGCGCACGATCCGCGGCTCGCTCGAGCTGGTCGGCGCGCTCGCCGTCAACGTTCCCGGCTTCCCCGTGCCCCGCCCGCAGGGCCTGCTCGCCTCCGGTGAGGTTAGGTCTCTCCAGGCGTCCGGAGTCGTGGCCCACGACGACTCCGCCGCCCGCGCCGCGCACCCGTCGAGCCGGATGCGGGGAGACGGACTGACTCTCGGGGACATCTCGTACCTGAAGCGCCTGGCAGAGTCCGAGCGCCGCCGCGACCTTCAGCGCGCTACGGCCGCCGACAAGATGCGGGCGCGTGTCGAGCGCGCAGGTACACTGGCGAAGGCGGCGCAGATGGCGCGCCGTCTAGGGTCCATCTGAGATATACCTCACCGGCCTCTCTAGTATTGCGGTGTCCATGTGGAGTATACTAACCACATGGACACCGCTCGCGTTAAGGAACGCTTTCTCCAGTACGTAGACAAGACTTCTTCCCCGTCGGGCTGCTGGCTATGGACCGGCCATACCGGAGGATCTACAGCCAGATACGGCTACTTCAGCTTTGAAGGTCGGGGCAGGTCGGCTCACAGAGTGGCCTACCTCCTGTGGGTAGGGCCCATCCCTGAAGGGATGGAACTGGATCACGTGAAGGCCCGCGGATGCACCTCCAAGCTGTGCGTCAACCCAGACCACCTGGAACCCGTCACTCACGCCGAGAATCGCAAGAGGTCTAGACTGGACGTGTGCCGAGCCGGGAAGCACGACCTGACGGACCCCGACAATGTTCGATGGGACTCTAAGGGTCAGCGACGTGGCTGCAAGCAGTGTTGGAAAGACCGTGCGGCCGAGCGTAGGGCCGCGGGGAGGAGATGACAGATGTTCGTTAGATATGCCTGTGGTTGTGGGCGTTCTACAACTCCCCCAGTAGGCACCGAGCCCCGGCCCCTGGCCGACGGCACGCTGCCGGGAGAGGGCTCCAAGGACTCCTCCCCGATCACTCGCTTCTAGGCGTAGCGCCACCCATCACCATCGGCTATGATGGTCCCCGTTAGAGGTCTCATGGACTCCTGACGCTGGGTGGATCAGCAAAACCCCGCACCGTTTGCTCATGGCGGTGCGGGGTTTTGTCTACCCCTATGGAGGGTTGTCTCACTCATAGGTGTATCCTTTGAGCCAACGGCATGGCAGCAGGGCCTCGTGTGTACCCCGCTGGGGACGGGAACCCTGCCCAGCAACGAGACACGGAGGACCCCTCAACATGCGCAAGCACTTCGACATCACCGTCTTCGCCGACCAGGCGGACGACGCTCCGGTCGAGACCTTCGACCTGGAGATTCCCGAGAACCTGACCGACCTGAGCGCTGAGGACCTCGGCGACCTGCGCTCCAAGGCCGTCGACGCCTTCCAGACCCTCTACGCCGGCGGCGAGTTCACCGACGAGGACCTGGCCACGCTCGGAACCCTGACCGAGGGCATCGAGGTTCTCTCGGCCGAGATCAGCGCCCGCGAGCAGGCCGCCGCTGAGCGCGCCGCCAAGGCCGCCGAGATGGCCGCCAAGGTCGGCGCCGACAAGCCGGTCCCCGCCGACGAGGACGAGGACGACACCCCGGCCGAGGAGAAGGCCGAGGCCGAGGCCGACATCGCGGAGGCCGAGGCCGAGAAGGCCGCTGCCGAGGAGGCCGAGAAGAAGGCCAAGGCCGCCGCGGCCGACGTCGAGCCCGCCGCTGAGGTTGACGGCGAGCCTGAGGCCGAGACTGTCACCGCGGCCGCCCCTCGCGGCCCCATCAAGCTGTCCGGCATCCGTCGGCACGTTCACACCCCCGCACCTGCGATCACTGAGGAGACCTCCGTGGAGGACACCGCTAAGGCCCGCCTGACCGTGGCCGACGTTCCCGGCTTCGCCGCCGACTCCGACGCTTCCTTCGAGGACCTGGCCGTCGCCCTCGACCGCCGCCTCCAGGGCTTCAACTCCGGCGCCTACGCCGCCGCTGCCCGCGCCGGCCGCGCCATGAGCGAGCGCCACGGCCTGGCCGTCATCCGCAAGTCTTTCGACGAGCGCGCCACCGTCACCTCCCCCGAGAGCGCCGACGCCGCGATGGCCTTCGCCGTCAGTGAGAAGAACCTGCCCGGCGGCTCCCTCGTCGCGGCCGGCGGCTGGTGCGCCCCCTCCGAGACCGTCTACGACCTGCTCGAGGACGAGTCCCGTGACGGCCTGATCTCCCTGCCCGAGATCAACGTCACCCGCGGCGGCATCAAGTTTACCAAGGGCCCCAAGTTCGCTGACCTCTACGCGGCTCCCTCCTTCAACTTCACCGAGGAGGAGGCGAAGGCCGGCAAGTACGCCCCCACCTCTGCCACCGACCCGACCAACAAGGTCGGCCCCAAGCCCGTCTACAACGTGCCCTGCACCGAGTTCGAGGAGGTCCGCCTCTCCGCGGCCGGTCTCCACGTCCAGGCCAACCTGCTCCAGCAGCGTGGCTACCCCGAGCTCGTCGCCCGCACCATCCGCGGCGCCCTCGTCGCCCACGAGCACAAGATGAGCGAGCGCATCATCGCCTCCATGGAGCGTCAGTCCACCGCCGTCTCCATGGACTCCGGCCAGATCGGCGCAGCCGCGCCGATCCTGACCGCCATCGAGCTGCAGGTCGAGCACTACCGCTACGCTCAGCGCCTGTCCCGCTCCACCACTCTGGAGGCGGTCTTCCCCTACTGGGTCCACGGCGCCATCCGCACCGACCTGTCCCGCCGCGAGGGCGTTGACCTGATCGACATCAACGACGCCCGTATCGACGCCTGGTTCCGCAGCCGTGGCGTGAACCCGCAGTTCGTCTACGACTGGCAGGCCCTGACCGGCGACGCCTCCGCCTTCAAGGCATGGGGCGCCTCCCTGAAGTTCCTGCTCTACTCGGCGGGCACCTTCGTCAAGGGCGGCCAGGACGTCATCACCCTGGACACCGTCTACGACTCGGTCCTGCTCGGTCAGAACGACTACACCGCCCTGTTCACCGAGGAGGGCTACCTGGTCGCCAAGCGTGGCCACGACGCCCGCGTCGTGACCGTGCCGCTCAACCCGAACGGCGGCACCGGCACCGGCATCAAGCTCCTCGCCAACGGCACGGCTGACCCGGCCAAGTGATGACTCCGGGGCGGGCGGGCGGGGACTTGCCGCCGCCCGCCCCGTGACCATCCCTAGCCAATCACCGTCCAGCAAGGAGGACAGATGCCCATCATCGCACCGAAGACGCGCATCGAGGCGCCCGTCACTCAGCGCCTCCGCGGCGGCCTCTTCTCCAAGTTCGCCCCCATCGAGGACTCCTCGATCCGCTGGGAGAACGGGGTCACCTGGGAGGACGTAGAGCGCGCTGACATTGGCACCATCGGCCAGTACCAGAAGCCCGGCACCGTCAAGGGCCTGCCGAAGGTCCTGGACAAGCCCAAGGGCGTGACCGTCGAGTCGATGGAGCCGATCACCGTCTACGCCACATTCCGCACCACCCCCCTCGACCACACCCCCGAGGAGGCCGTGGCCATCGCCGCGCAGCGTCTCGCCCAGTACGAGGAGTACGCCATCGAGAGCGCTCTGTGGAACGGGGTCGGCGGGCAGGGCCCGGCACTCATTCGCGCGCAGGAGTGGGCCAACAACTCGGGAGCCCAGCCGGCGGAGGGTGCGTGGAACGCGGCCGAGAAGTTCGCCCACACTCCGGGCGTGGCCCCCACGTTCCACATCTCGCGGCGCCTGGGCTCACTGCTTGCGGCCCGCCAGTACATCAACGTGGACCCGAAGACCGGCGATGCCTACACCATCATGGGGACCCCCGTGGTCTTCGGTGATGGCTACCCCGACACCCAGCCGATCATCGCGTCCACGGGCCCGATCCTGATCTACCGCGGGGACGTCTTCACCTCGACCAACGGGGCCGGCGGCTTCGACAAGGGGACGAACGACTTGACGGCGGTCGCCGAGCGGCAGTACGTCGTGGCGTTCAACCCTGACGATGCCTACTTCGTGAAGGTGTCCACGGACCCCGGCTCCGGCAAGTACGTGGCCCGCCAGTTCTGATGACCTACCTCACAACACCAACGGAAAGGATGCGCTGAGCCATGGCTAAGACGCACTCATACACACCAGTGCTGGGGAAGCGCATCCGCGTCACCCCGCTGGACACCTGCGGCAAGTTCGACAAGGCGCAGCACAAGCCGGTAGCCACCTCCGGCTTCGTGTCGGTCAAGCTTGCCGCCGAGGTCGAGGACGGCACGGAGATCACGGTCCGCAAGGCCGACGGCTCCCTGTGCGTCAACGAGAAGCAGTCCAACACCTTCAAATATTTCACGGTCGAGCTCGAGTTCTGCGGCGTGAACCCCTCCGTCCTGGACATCGTGACCAACGCCACGAAGTACCTGGACCACGCTGGCGACACCGCGGGCTTCAAGGTTGCCTACGGCAAGATCGAGAAGAAGTTCGCGCTCGAGCTGTGGACCGGCCTGTCAGGCCAGGCATGTGCGGCCGGCGCTGAGGACGCCAGCGGCTACCTGCTGCTGCCCTTCATCACCGCCGGGACCGTCGGCGACATCGAGGTCACGGGTGAGGACGCCATTACGTTCTCCATGACCGGCGCCGTCACCAAGTCCGGTAACGCCTGGGGCGTCGGCCCCTACGACGTGGTCAAGAAGGCCAACGGCGCCGGCGGCGGCTTCGTCAACGCGAAGCTCCCCACCGCCCTCGACCCGCTCGACCACCTCCTCATGATCGACACGGCTCTCGCTCCCCCGCCGGACAGCGACCAGCCCGTCACCGTCCCCTGATACCCCTCAGAGGCACTGACAGCCCCGTAGAGCGCACAAACGCCCTGCGGGGCTGTCACCATACCGGCTTCACGTGAAACCACCTCTGAGGCCCTTAGGAGACGCCTATAGGTATACTCATCCGTGCGGGCACCGCTTATGACTGGCGGCGTAGCCATCCCGCACCACGTACGCGCTGTAGGAGAGGGCATGCAGGACATCGAGAGGGGCTACGGGCCCGGAGACTGGCCGGTCTCCTACAGCGCGTGCGAGGACCTGAAGGAGTACCTGGACGAGGCCGGACGCCCCGAACAGCAGCACACCTTCGAGGCCATGGCGACCCAGCTTCTGTGGGAGTGGACGGGCCGCCGGTTCGGGACCGACATTGTCGTGATCCGGCCCGAGCCGGCCGACTGCGTGCCGCCGCCTACTTACCAGTCGCAGGACTACCTGAGAGGCTTCCTCCCGTTCCGCCTGGGCGGCGTGCTGCACGACGTCGTCTGCGGACTGTGTGGCCCCTACTGCACCCACACCGCAGGGACGCCCGCCATCCGCCTGCCTGGGAACGTCCATCGGGTGCACCAGGTCACGGTCAACGGCAAGGTGATCCCGCTGGGCGCGTACCGGCTCATCAACCACTCCGTGCTCCAGCTCACAGGCCGTACCTCGCCCGCGGGCCCCGATGTTCCGCTTGTATTCCCCCCGGTACAGGACCTCTCGCGGCCGACGACTGAGGAGGGCACGTGGGAGATTCGCTACTCCCAAGGCGTCCCCGTCCCCGAGGGCGGTCAGGTTGCGGCCGGCGTGCTCGCCCTCGAGCTCGCCAAGGCGGCCTGCATGGACCGCGACTGCGCCCTGCCTGCACGCCTCCAGACGGTCACCCGTCAGGGCGTCACCGTACAGGTGCAGGACGACTTCGACGAGATGCAGGAGGGCCGGACCGGCATCTGGCTGGTCGACTCCTGGGTCGCCTCGATCCGTAAGCCGCGCCAGGCCGCTAGGGCCTACAACCCGGACGACTACGTGCGCCGCCAGCCCTCCAACCGCCGCGGCGGGGTGATCTGGTGAGCCCCGCGCCGCGCCTGTCGCGCCGTAGCCTCGCCCAGAACGAGGACTATGCCGCCCTGTCGGGGCGAGTCGCCTCGCCGGAGCCGTCCGCCGTCCACTCCACAGCACTCGCCCTGCTCAAGGGCGGCTCCCAGGCCCTGTCCAACGCCGTCTCTCAGGCATACGTCGCGCCCGGCGCCGAGGTGGCCTGGGACGAGTGCTGCGCTGGTCACCTCTACGTGCGCACCGTCTCCGTCTCCCCGATCTTCGGCCCCCGCGCCGCCGACGGCGAGGCGTGCTCGGTGCGCTACTGGGCGGCGACCTACGCCCTCGGGACGCTGCGCTGCGTCGAGGTAGTGGATGATCGCGGCCGGGGGCCTCGGCCCTTCGACCTGACGGCCGACGCGGCGGTCCTGCACCAGGACATGGCTGACCTCGGCCAGTTCCTGACGTCGTCCACGAACGCCAACGACATGGACTGGCAGGCGTCCGGCCCGGACGGCGGCTGCGTGGCCGGCGAGTGGACCTTCACGGTCCGGCTCAACTGCCCGTAAACTTATCTTAGGTGTGAGATGGTTCACGTAAACGTCCGGTTCAAGGGCCCCATCCGTGAGGACAAGGTGGCCCGGATCGCGAGAGACGCGGCCCTGAAGGCGTCCCGACGCACTCAGGGGCGTATCCAGCGCAACATCCGCGCCAAGGGGCGCGTGAACTCGGGCCGGATGGTGAACTCCGTCACCATTGAGCGTGTCCCCGGCAAGCACCCGCTGAACCCGACCTTCGAGATCGGCGCCCGCACGCCCTACGCCGCCTACCAGGAGAAGGGCACCCGTGCCCACGGCCCGGTCAAGGCGCCGCGCATGGTCTTCACCCCAAAGGGGTCCAGCCAGACCGTCTTCGCGAAGTGGGTCAAGGGGATCAAGGGAGCGCACTTCGTCCGCGACGCTGTGAGGCTTATCAGACCCTCTGACTTCCATTAGAATAGCCTCATGGCTACTATTACGATCCCCGGCAAGACCCGGAAGTCCATCACCGTTGACCTGGTCGGCACCGAGTACAAGGTCCGCCCCCCTAAGGCCGCCGTCGCCATCTTCCTGTCCCAGGCGCTCAAGGACGCCGACGAGGACTCAGAGAAGATCATCGAGGGCCTGTCGAAGTGGTGCCACGTCCTCTTCGGCAAGGAGACCGGCGCCGAGGTCGTCAGGCGGATGAAGAGCCCCTCCGACGACCTCGACATCCCCGACCTGACCGACCTTATCTCCGCCGTCATGGAGGAGGCGGGGGAGAACCCTCCTACGTAGTCCAGCGCCTCCTGGCCTCGGCCCACAAGGAGTGGGACTACATCGACGGGTTCTGCCTCGGGCACGGGATCGACCTGGAGACCCTACCCCTGAACCGGTTCTGCCACGTCATGTGGTGGATTCTCACCCGCAACGCCGAGGACGAGGGCGCTATCGAGAAGCTGAAGAGGGACCTGTGGCTCCCGCCCAAGGGCGTCGAGGTCAACGACCCGCGCAGCCCGTGGTACTCCGGCAACGAGTCCAGCGGCTTCGGGTCCCTTAAGTCGGCCATCGGAATGTGACAGCACCTATAGGACACGCCTATGCGGGCGGTATCATGGCCTCAGACAGGAGTCGGGCCGCGATGCCGCCCGCTCGACATACGAGCGGGGAGGGTAGCCCGTGGCAGACAAGATCGGCGAGGTCGTCGTAGAGGTCGGCGCTGACGCGCGCGACTTCCGCGGCGACGCTGAGCGAGGTATCGAGAAGAGCCTCAAGAAGATCGGCAAGCGAATCGAGCGCGCCGCCGAGAAGTGGGCTCGCGAGATGCGCGACTCCGTCAAGGACGCTCTCGACGGGGTCGTGCTTCAGGTCAACGCCCGCATCGATCCCGAGGACCTGCGCCGCATCGAGACGGCCATCGCCCAGACCAAGGCGTCTCCGGAAGTCGGTATCTCCAAGCGGGACCTGGAGGAGATCAAGCAGAAGCTCCGCCAGGCCGACTGGCGCACGCCGGTCAAGCCGGTCCTGGACGACAACGCCGTGGCCAGGATCGGCCGTGAGCTCGACGAGATGCGGGCCGAGGTCAAGGCGCGCGTGGACATCGACGAGAAGTCCCGACGCCGGGCCATCGACGCCATCCGCCGCACCGAGGCCGAGATCGATGCCAAGGTCGAGATCGACGGGCACGACATCGCCGAGATCAAGGAGCGCGTCGCCAACATCAAGTCCGCGCTGAAGGTCACCGCATCCCTGGAGAAGACCTCCCAGCGTGAGATTCGGGAGCAGCTGGATCGGATCGACGCCAGGCTCAACACGTCGGCCAGCCTGAGCGAGAAGTCGATCCAGCGAATTCAGAAGCAGCTGAACAACCTCGGGGCCGACGTCGAGACCCACGCCCACCTGTCGGAGGCGTCCAAGCGCAAGCTCAAGCACGAGATCGACAAGCTGGACGGCAAGGCGACCGTCAACGCCGACCTGGACGACGGGAAGGCCCGCTTCGACCTGAAGCGGCTGACCGCCAAGCCCTACTTCGTAGACATTCACGCCCGGCTCGCCAAGGCGTCGCTAGCGAAGGTCGCTACTCAGCTGAAGGCCCTGGCCGGCGGGAACATTTTCTCGGGCCTGAAGAACTCGCTGACCGACGTCTTCACCAACCTGGACACCTTCGCGGTGAAGATGGCCGGTGCCGGGACCGCGGTCCTCGGCCTGGCCTCCGTCGCAGGGGCCGGGCTCGGGACCGTGGCCCAGTTCGGTCTGAGCATCGCCCACACGCTGCCGGCCCTACTGGCTATGCCGGGCATCCTGGGAACGGCCGCGGCCGGCGTCGGCATCTTCGCGGCCGCCATGGCCGACGCCTCCACGGTGCTCGAGGACCTGGGCCCGGCGTTCAGCGCCTTACAGGACTCAATCTCGACGTCGTTCTGGGGAGAGGCTGAGGGGTCCGTGCGCTCCCTCATCACCAACGGGCTGGACGCCCTGACTCCGGCCATCTCCAACGTGGCCGCGAACATGGGCTCCATGACGGCCGCCGTCGCCTCCGCTGCCCAGGACCACATCCCCGGATTCCAGGCGTCGCTCGGCTACCTGGCCGAGGCAATGGACCTGGGAGGAGATGGCGCGGGAGCCTTCACCGACGGCCTGCTCACGCTGGGCGAGGTCGGCGCGAAGTACCTGCCTTCCATCGCCTCCTGGGCCAACGAGGTCGCCTACTCCTTCCAGTCCTGGGTGCAGGCCAAAGTCGCCTCTGGCGAGATGGATCAGGCCATTCAGGCCGCCGCCAAGACCTTCGGAACGCTGAAGAACATCGTCTTCGACCTGGGCGGCATCCTGGGCGGGGTCTTCAAGGCCATGGCCTCAGGCTCCGCGCCCATTGACTCCATCGCCGCCGCCCTCGACAGCGCCAACAAGGCGGTGAACGGGCCACTGTGGCAGGGGACCCTGTCCACGATCTTCAGCGCGATGGGGGACGCCGCCTCGCACGCCTTCGCCGGCGTAGGCTCGCTCGGCCAGGCGTTCACCTCTCTGGCCCCGACCTTGGCCACGATCCTGCCGATGGTGGGGCAGATCATCGAGACCGGGCTCAAGGGCATCTCCTCGGCCCTTCAGGACCCCGCCTTTCAGGGCGGGCTGACGTCGTTCTTTCAGGGCGTCCTGACGGCCGTGCAGGCCCTGGCCCCGGCCATGCCCGCCCTGGGGCAGGCGTTCGGCGCCATCGCCACCGTCGCCGGCCAGCTCCTGGCCGCCGTGGCGCCGCTCATCGCCCAGCTGGTCGAGCAGCTGGCCCCGGTCATCACTCAGCTGGCTACCCTGCTGGCCCCGATCATCGAGCAGCTGGGCGCGGCGCTCATGCCGATCATCCAAGCGCTCGGGCCGATTCTGTCGGCTCTGTTCGCGGTGCTCGGGCCGCTAGTGACCGAGCTCCTTGCCGCCATCGTGCCCGCCATCCAGCCCATCGTGCAGGCCCTCGTAGCACTCCTGATCCCGGCGTTCCAGCTGGTAGGGGCGACGGTGAAGGCCCTCATGCCGATCGTTCTCCCGATCATCAACATCATCAAGGACACGATCGTGAACGCGATGCAGGTGATTCAGGGGATCATCAACGTCGTCATGGGCATCATCACGGGCAACTGGTCCCAGGCGTGGAACGGGATCAAACAGATCGGGTCTGGTGTCTGGAACTTCATCAAGTCGGCATTCTCCAACTTCGGAGCGGCCTTGAAGGGCATCGCCCAGGTCGCCTGGAACCTGCTCGGCAGCGTCATCTCCGGAGGGTGGAACGCCATTAAGTCTGGCACGGTGGCGGCGTGGAACGGGATCCAGTCGGCCGTGTCCTCGGGAGTCAGCAGCGTCATCTCCCTCGTTACCAGCCTCCCGGGCCAGATCAAAGGCATCTTCGCCAGCGCCGGGTCGTGGCTGTGGAATGCAGGTCTCAACATCATCAAGGGCCTCCTGAACGGAATCAACTCGATGATCGGGACCGTGAAGAGCAAACTGAAGTCTCTGACCAACCTGATCCCGTCCTGGAAGGGTCCCGCCCCTGTCGACAAGGTCCTGCTCACCCCTGCCGGTGAGATGATCATGCAGGGCCTCATCAAGGGCCTGGAGAGTCAGTACGGTGCCGTTCGGGCCTCACTGACAGGGCTCACCGAGGACCTGGCCAAGCCGGCCACGATCGGCCTCAGCGCCAACGTGCAGCCCCTCCCGGCACGGGCCTCTACCGGCCGCCCGAACCCGGCTCCCGAGTCCACCGGATCGTTTGATAAGGGAAGCCGATCAGGCGCTACAATCAACATCACCAACAACTATCCACAGGCCAAGCCGGACTCGAAGACTCGCGACGAGGTTGCCGAGGGGCTGAGACTGGCCGCCATCATCTGAGGAGGGTCACCCACCCATGGCCATCTACTCACTGGACGGGGCAGACCTGGACGATGAGCGCCAGCGCTGGGTGCTCGCCGAGGGGACGACCCTGTCTACCCGCGGCGAGCCCTGGAGCACCTCCGTCAGCATCCCTGGACGCTTCGGGGTACTCCCCATCGCGCCGACCGTGCTGAAGTCAGCCACCGTCGCCCTTAAGTTCACGGTGTTCTCCTGGGCCGACGGGCGTAACGGCAACCGCTGCAAGGAAGGACTGGCGCGCCTGGAGCAGAACTATCAGGACCTCATGCGCCGCCTGTACGCCTTCGGCCGGCTCATGACGCTCCAGTACACGCCGGCCGGGCAGCCGGCCCGGGAGGCGATGGTGCGCCCGTCGTCCTCCGTCGAGCCGGTCTTGGACCCGCACTCGGAGACGATATCGTTCACGATCACCTACGAGATCGTCTCCGGCCTGTGGCGCGGCACCGTAGACATCGTGGACCACCTGAGCGACATGTCGAAGTTCAACGGCTGCGTGATGCCTATCCCGGACGGGAAGCTACTCCTGGAGCCGACCGCCGGCACCTGCACCGTCAAGGACAACGTCTCCGGGACGTCGTTCACCTTCACCGGGACCCTGAACGGCGGGGAGCGCCTGCTTGTGGACATCGCGAACTACCGGGCCTGGAAGAACCCCTCCCAGTGGTGGGAGATTCAGCCGAACGCGCGCCCCGCTGACGGCGAGATTTCCATGAGCCCAGGAGGCTTCCGAGCCACTCCTAACGCCGAGGGCAAGATTTCCATGACGCTGACCGGGACTACTGGCCGCTTCCGCGGAAGGATGGCCTACTAATGCCTCGCGACCCCCAGTATGCTCGCGGCCTGGCCATGCGCTACGTCGCCTACGAACAGGCGGGAGCCCGGCTGGGCGTCCTCCCCGACGCGCTGGCCGGCACGTTCACCTGCCCCCGTCAGGAGACCCCGTCGCTCACACTCTCGTACCCGAACGGGGATCAGGGAGTGCGTGGGGAGTTGCTGGACTCCTCGGTGGAGATCGCCGTCGAGCTCTGCTACGACGGCCAGACCTGGCACGAGCCGTACAACGCCCGGTTCGTGAACCTGTCCTCGGAGTGGAACCTCGTGGACGACGGTACCGAGCACCGCCGAGCCGACCTCATACACATCGGGCACCGCCTCGACGGGGCCTTGGTGTGGGACGTTCCGATCCAGTCACGGGACAAGGACGGGAAGTACAAGTTCAACTCCCGCAACGCCGGCGAGATTCTGCGCACCGTGTGGGACGCCGCCGTGAAGCGTGGATGGGGCGCCGGACTGACGCTCGACATCAGCACCTCGGCCGACTCGGCCGGTCAGGGTTGGGCGCTCCAGACCACCATTGCCTTCGACCCCTCAGTATCCCTGAAGTCGATCCTGGACACGCTCATGAACATGGGCATGATCGACTACCGCTGGCGTGGCCGCACCCTGCAGGTCTACAACGCTGACGCGGCCCTGAGTCGGGAGAACCCCTCCGTCGTGTGGCGCCTCGGCGCCGGAACGTCCTCGGCTCCGGAGAAGCTGGACTGGTCCCAGCTGTGCACCCACGTCCTCGTGAAGGGTGACGAGGGCCGCACCTGGACCTTCCCCAACCCGGAGGCCCCGGCCGGGATGCCGCGCACCGAGAAGGTCGTCAGCGCCGGCGGCGTCGAGCTGGAGACCACGGCCCGGCGCGTGGCGGACCTGACCCTTAAGACCGGAGCCACCCCGGCCGCTGAGGTGAAGCGCGAGTGGGAGGCCGACGACCTGCAGTGGCTGCCCTTCGACGACTACCTGCTCGGCGACTGGATCAAGGTCGAGCGCGGCAAGGGCCTGGAGCGGATGCGCGTCACTCAGATTTCGATCTCGGTGACGGAGAACGGCCGCTGCGAAGGTCACACGACCTTCGGGACCATGCTCGACGACGTCCTGTCCCGCCTGGCCAAGCGGCAGAAGGGCGTCTTGGGAGCCGCCACCTCTGACGGAAAGAACCCCCGCCCAGAGACCCCGAAAAGCAAGTACCGACCCCTGCCCCCGCAGGGGCTCGTGATCTCCTCGGCCGCCGTCATCGGGGCATCCGGGGACGCCGAGGCCGTCGCTACTCTGAAGTGGCAGGAAGTGACTACGGACACGCTCGGCGTCGCCGTAGACGTGACCGGCTACGACATCTCGGTTCGGGAGGTCCCCTACCAGGCTGGCCGCCTGAACACGTCCAAGACGACGTCGGCCGAGGTCTCAAACCTCATCCCAGGTAAGCGCTACGCCTTCAGCGTTCGGGCCGTCACGGCCGACGCTACCGGGGCGTGGTCGGCCGAGATCATTGAGGCGATGGCCACTGACGCCACGCCGCCGCCGGTCCCACCAGCGCCCACCCTGTCCCAGACCCTCGGGGTACTGGACGTCTGGTGGCCGCTTCTCGGCGCTGGCGGGGAGGGGATGCCCGCTGACTTCGCCGGAGTCGAGGTCAGCGTCCAGCTGCCCGGCCGTGCTCCAGGCGTCCTGGCGACGATGCTGAACCCGATGCAGCGCACGTCGGTCGCTGGGCTGGAGATGCGCGAGTACGAGGTGCGCCTGCGCACCTACGACCGCGCCGGGAACCGGTCGGCTTGGGGCGCCCCGAGCACCATCACCTTGAAGCAAAACATCGACGCCGACGCCATCGCTAAGTCGGTCGAGGACAAGCTCAAGGGGAGCTCGGCCCTCCAGCAGGCCGCCCGTGAGGGGACCCTGAAGGAGATGAAGCACCTCACCGACGCGATGACTCAGGTCGCCGTCAACCTCGTCTCGTCCGGCCCCATCCCTCCAGATAGTGGGACAATAGGGTCCAGTATGTGGATCGCACCCGACGGACGAATCTTCGTCCTCAGAGCAGAAGGAGACTGACCATGCAGGAGTACGTGGCTACCAAACAGTGGCGGGACGGATTCGGAGCCAATGAGACCCGTATCGCCGCCGCGGACCTCATCCGGATCGAGGACGGCATCAGCGCCGCCACCCGCGGCGTGACCAACCTGGAGACGAAGGTGGCGGGCCAGCCAGCCGAGATTATGAAACAGGTCCAAGACATCGCTCAAGGCATCCGCACCGCCCTGGAGAAGGCGATCCCAGTCGGAACTATCGCCGTGTACGGGGCTGAGCGCGACCCTGAGGGGTGGATGCGGTGCGACGGGCGCCTCCTGAACCGTACCAACTACGCGAAGCTATTCGCGGTCCTCGGGACCTCCTACGGATCGACGAATTCCAATGACTTCCGGCTGCCTGACATCCGGGACCGCTCCGTGCTCAGCACCGGTACATCGAACCGGCTGGGGGACCGGGGCGGCAACTCGAATATCACTCTGAGCATCAATCAGATGCCGGCCCACACTCACCCCATCGGCGAGTCCGAGGACCCGGGCCGACGCTTCCAGGCGCGCACGTCCAATCAGGACATCGGACTCGGTACTAATGGGTACACCTACCTGACCTCGACAGGTCAGGCTGATGGCGGCCGCAGCCCCATCGCTACGTCCGTCGGAGGGTCCCAGCCAATCGACATCCGTGACCCGTACATCGCCCTTCCCTACATCATCAAGGTGCTCTAATGGCCGGACCTACTAACTGGACGACCGCCCCGGACGGGGCGCGGGGCGGGCAGTACGTAACCGTCCCAGGATTCGCAGCCCTGGACCACTCCTCCCCCACCAACTCCCGCACCGCACCGGGGTCTCGGATCGTCTACTCGCCGAAGGGGTGGCGCTGGGAGGAGACTGGCGACGACTACTCCAAGACGGTCTCCAAGCTCACCGCCGCGACTATGGAGAGCGCGGTGCGCCGCATCCGCACGTCCATGGGCGAGGTGTCCTACATCCGCGGAACCTCTGACACGCTGCCCCCGTTCTCGGGGACCTCCGTTGGAGACACCTGCCGAGTGCAGGACGCCCAGACCCTCGATATCGTCGCGGAGTGGCGCTGGGACGGCGCTACCTGGGAGCGAATGAAGGTCACCAGCGAGCAGATCAGCAACCTCGACGTGGGGAAGCTGACCGCGGGCTCGGCCAACATTGCTGAGGTCACGGCTCGGAAGATCGCCTCCGACGTCGGGCGCTTCCTGGAGATCACGACTGACCAGCTCACCGTGACCGGCAACGCCTCCTTCGTGAACGCCACGGCCCACCACGTGTGGACGGAGATCATCACTGCCGGTCAGGGGGAGTTCGAGCAGATCAAGGCCGGGATGCTGGCCGCCAACTCCGTCAGCGCCTCCAACATTCAGGGCGGGGCCATTGACGGCCAGGTCATTACCGGTGCCACGGTGCAGACGGATCGGGGACCTACTCACGGCGTGAAGATCGACGCCGCCGGGATTCGAGCCTACGACGGCCGATCCGCTAACACCACCTTCGAGGTGGAAGCCTCGACCGGGAAGGTGAAGGTTCTGGGAGAGGTCGGTATTCAGGACACGTGGTCGGTCGCGAAGTTCATCGACATCGTCGAGACCGTTACCGGTAACGATGTAGGTCAGCGCGGAGATCGTTGGGGCGTGGGCATCACTATGAACCGCCGAGTCTCCCCGTACCGCTTCCCCGCCCTGGTCACCTTCAAGGAGGACCCCTCGAACCGGGGAGGAATTCTCTACCTTCAGGCCCCCTCCAACATCCTCGACTCCTCCCCAAACTCTCGACTGTCGTCGGCCGGATTCTACTGCTACAGCGGTAAGGAGGCCGACTGGAGCTTGGGCGTGTACAACACCGGCTTCAACGCCGGAGCTAAAGGTAAAGGGAACATATCGGTCAACAGCTACAGTGCCTCCATTACGGTAGGAGGATACGACTCCCACCTGTACATCCAAGGGGACAAATGGTGGCTACGGTCCACTCAGAACAGCTGGAAGTCAGTATGGTGCAACGGGATCGCCGTCGTGATGGGGTGGGACGAGAACCATCAGGCCATCGTAGATGGTCGGGGGTTCCGCGCCGTCGGAGGCAAGAACTTCATCATGCGCGTCCCAGGCGAGTGGCAGAAGCGCCACATGATGCTTCAGCACGCCAGCACCGAGTCCCCTCACGACGGGATTGAGTACTGGGAGAACGTTGAGCTCGACGCCTCCGGCCACGCCACGTGGGTCCTTCCGGACTACATCCCAAAGATCGCCTCCCCGACGGCCCCCTGGATCGTGCTCACGTCGTCCTCAGCCTCGGCCACCCTGCACCGCACGGGCTATGGCGTGGACGCGGCGCCGTGGTCGGTGGAGGTTACTGGAAAGCCTGGAGAGACGGTAGCCGTCCTCGTCAAGGGGGCCCGTCAGATCGATGAGTGGGACTCCAAGACCGACCACGTCGCCCTTCACGACCGCTCCAAGGAGTCCGTGTGGGTGCTCCCGCCGGCGTCCAGCCCCGGAGACGCTGGGGCCGGTGAGCCGGTCGCCTACGATGGTCGTGGAGGCTACGGGCCAGCCCCTAAGCCTCCCACAAAGCCCATCACAGAGCAAACTCAGGAGGAATCATGACACCCCAGACGCCGCAGATAGACGCCATCGCAGTGATCGAAGGCCTATCGGCCGAGATCGCGGCGACGATCAGTCGGGCAGTGGTTGCTGAGAAGCGCGCCGAGGCCGCTGAGCGGCGGGCGTTAGCCCTAGAGGAAGAGATCAGCAAGATGAAGGAGAGCAAATGACGGTTCAGTCTGTGGCGGCACGTATCGCCCGCCGAATCTGTGACCAGGAGAACGTCGGGTACAGCCAGCCCGACCGGCGCACCTGGTACGCGAACGCCGACTGGGAGGGCCATGTGAGCTCACCCCAGAACGCGGACTGCTCCAGCCTCGTGTGCGGAGCCGTCTGCTACGGCCTGCACGACACCTACGGCGTCCCGTGGGGCCACTCCGCCCTCCCGGAGATCAACGACCACTGGACTGGGAACATGCGCCCAGGTCTGGAGGCTCGAGGCTTCAACGAGGTACCGTGGGCTGACTCTGACCTGACCCCGGCTGGCGGCTTCCGTGTCGGCGACGTGATCCTGTCTGCCGCTAACGAGGGCGGCCGGGGACACGTGGTCCTCGCCGTGGAGGATGGTGGTGACCCTCTCGTGTCGGAGGCGTGGATCGCTGAGGATGGGTCTATCGACGGCTACGCCGGCGACACTACGGGCCAGGAGACGCGCACTGTCCGCTACTCGTCCCACCCCCACACTCAGTCGGGGGCGTGGACCAGCTGCCACCGCTTCGACGAGGGGAAGTTCCTCCAGCAGTGGCCAGAGTTCGCCAAGGGCCGCCCCGCACAGGCCCAGGCTCCAGCCCCGACGCAGGCAGTCTCCTCGACGCCGTCGGCACCGCAGCACGCTCACGGTATCGACATCTCCAGCCATCAGGCGGGCCTGAACGTAGCCGCTCTGTGGGCGGACTTCGTGATCGTCAAGGCCACCGAGGACGACGACTACGTGAACCCCTACATGGTCTCGCAGGCCGACGCCACGCTCGGCGCCTCGAAGCGTCTCGGGTTCTACCACTTCGCCCGCCCAGGTGACGCCTCTGCCCAGGCCCGCTACTTCGTGTCCGCCGTCGGCTCGCTCCGGGGCAAGGCCACCCTCTGGCTCGACTGGGAGGCGAACGCGGTCGAGCAGGGTCCTGGCTGGGCGAAGACCTTCCTCGACACGGTTCGGGCCTTGACCGGCGCCACGCCTGGCCTCTACATGAACGGCAGCGCCGTGAACGACTACGACTGGTCCGCGGTCGCCTCCCAGTACCCTCTCTGGTACGCGGGCGGCCCGGACTACAGCGACTACGGCACCTCCTACAGTGACCCGGCCGTGCCGAACGTCTCCTACTGGGGTGCCCCGCTCATCCACCAGTACACCGAGGACGGTAGGTTGCCCGGATACAGCGGCACCCTTGACCTGAACCGTCTCCGTGACCGCTCCGCCTGGGACCGGATGATCGGCGGAGGCGCCGTCAGCTCGGTCGCGGCTCAGGCTGCCTCCGGAGAGGCGCAGCTCGCCGTGGACGGAGAGTACGGGCCGGCTACCGTCGGTCGCTTGAAGGCGGTCATGGGAGCCGTGGGCTACGAGGAGGTATTCGCCGTCGCGAACCTGCGCCGGTTCCTCAACAAGGCGGTGCCTGCCTCCTCAATCCAGCAGCTGACCGGCATGTATCGGCTGCCTGAGGACCGGGGCTGGGACGAGAGCATGGTCAAGGTCTTTCAGTACCTCGTGCTCGCCTGGAACAAGCCTGGAGTTCCGTCGGGCTGGTCCTTCGGTGACTGGGTGGACGGGGACTTCGGCGAGGCCACGGTCGCGGCTCTCCAGATGGCGCTGAACGCCTCCAAGACCAACTCCTTCCGTCTGTGGTGAGATCGTGACATCGTCGTAACCTATTGAAGCCTCACAGACTCATAGGGATACACTAAGGGCGGGGACTCGGACGGGTCCCCGCCCTTACCTATGAAGGAGCACATGTGAAGTACGCCACCGCCACGTTCTGGGAGGGTCTCGCCGAGCGAGCCATCTCCACCTTCTCGCAGTCCCTCGTCGGCGCCTTCGGTGTCGGTACCTCGATCTTCGGCCTGGACTGGAAGGGCGCCCTCGGCATCGCCGGCGCCGCCACGATTGCCTCGGTCCTGAAGTCGTTCTCCCTGCCCGAGGAGACCGACCGCGCCGTGGCCGCCTCCGAGCTGGACGCCTACACCCCGCGTCACGCCTCCGGCCTGACCGGGCCCCTGGCTGGCTGAGGTAGGCCATGCTCGCAGTGGAGTCGTCCCCGTCGCCGATCCTCGCAGTGCTCGCCTCGCCGGAGGTCATCACGGCGGGGACGGCTCTGCTGGCCGCGCTTATCACCTGGCTCAGGGTCACGATCAAACGTCAGCAGCAGCGCCTGGAGGAGAAAATGGCTCGACTGAACGCCCACATAGTGAGGGCGGCCGATGCGGCCGAGTCGGCCTCGGAGGGCGTCCACAACAACCACGACTCGAATCTACGGGACGATCTCGACTCCAAGTTCGGGAAGGTCCTGGATGGGCTGGCCAGGCTCACCCAGTCGGTTGACGACCTTCGCGAGTCGGACCGTCAGCACGAAGCTCGGATGGCCCGCATGGAGACGCAGATCGAGGGGGTGCGCAATGACGCCCGCACCGACAGGTCCCACCTCTACACGGAGGTCCAGTCATTACATGATCGGATTGATAGGGTAAAGACTGATACCAATCCGTTACGGCAGGAGCCCAGATGACCTCCCCCACCGCCACGATCACCGGCCGCGTCGTCGGCCCCGACGGCCTGGGGCGCCTGGGCCGGATCACCTTCACCCCTGTCAGCCTCGGCGCCCAACTCCCGGAGCGCGACGTCGTCTTGGGGCGGGCCTCCTTCCGTATCGACCCTGACGGGTATCTGGTAGGTCAGACAGGCCGGACTGCCGCAATCGCGCCTGGAAACTATGAGATAGATCTCAATATTCCTGGAGACCTGGGTGCACACATCCGCACTGTGCGCGCTCTAGCCAACGGCGAGACGCTCAACATCGCTGACCTTCTCACGGCCGTACCCGTGCCCATCCCTCCAGGGCCGGTCCCTCAGCCTCAGCCGCCCAGCCCGACGCCGTCGCCGGTCCCTGACGCTCGAGGTGTCCGCATTGCGGGACAGCCCGGTATCCTTGAGGCTATCAACAGGTCTGAAATCATAGACCTAGGCAATGGAGTTCTCACCTGGAGGTAGCCGGCTATGGCCGATCTCACCTGGTACAGCCGCGAGGGCGCGGATCAGCGCTTCCTAACTAAAACGGAGGCATCCTCCCTGGCCACTCGGGAGGAGAGCACTCAGGGCGACGCCGCCCTCGGCAGTCGGATCGACGCCGTCAAAGTCACCGCCGAGGCGGCCCTCCCCTCGACCACGGCAGCCTCCACCTACGCCACGAAGGCCGAGGTGGAGTCCGTCAGGCAGTCCATCCCCCAGGTTCCGGCGGCTCCCGATCTGTCAGGCTACGCGACCAAGTCGGAGATGCAGGCCGCCGACACCTCGCTGGGTCAGCGCATCGACAGCGTCTCCGGAGTCGCTACCGCCGCGGCCACGAAGGCCGAGCTCGCTCAGTACGCGACCACGGCCGCCGTCGCCGGCACCTATGCCACAAAGGAGTCCCTGGCCGGCTACCTCAAGGCCACCGACGCCTCGGACACCTACGCCACGAAGGCGGCCCTGGCCCAGGCCCAGCTCGGAGGCAACCAGAACGCCCCGGACCTGTCGGGACTGGCCACGAAGGTCGAGATGCGTCAGGCCGACTCCGGCCTGAGCGCCCGCATCGATGGGGTAAAGAAGACCGCAGACTCCGCCCTACCGAAGTCGGAGGCGGCCAGCACCTACGCCACCAAGGCGGACCTGCTCAACTCAGGCTCTTCCGCAGAACGGCAGATCAACTCCGTCAAGGCCAAGGCCGACGCAGCACTCCCGGCCGCTACGGCAGCGACCACCTACGCGACGAAGTCCGAGGTGGCCGCCGCTCGGTCGGTCGCTGAGGGGGCGCTGCCCAAGACGGAGGCCGCTACCAAGTACGCAGCCAAGGAGGACCTGGCCGCCTACGCCACCTCGACGTCGGTCGCCTCGACCTACGCGACCAAGGAGTCCCTGACCTCAGCCACGGCACCAATCGCCGGCCTGTCGTCCAAGGTCTCCTCCCTGGAGACCGCCGTCGGCTCCAAGGCGGACTCCTCTGCCCTGTCCGGTCTGCTGTCGAAGACGGAGGCGGAGTCCACCTACTCCACCAAGGTCCAGGCCGCGGCCATGGGTGACAGCATCCGCAACGCCCGCGCCGTCGCTGACGCCGCCCTTCCCAAGACGGAAGCGGCGTCCACCTACGCGACGAAGGCGGACCTCGCCAAGGTGCAGGCCGGTGGCGGCGGCAAGGCCGACCTCTCCGAGTACCTCACCCGAGACGACGCCTACAGCTCCTTCGTGCAGAGCAGCTTCCTGGACCGTAAGCTGGAACTGTATGCGACCTTGGAGGCGCTCAACGAAACGGCAAGGCGCGTGGACGCGATGGCGAAGAACACCGCCCCGTTCCGCCCCGGCGAGCGCTACTACTCCCCCGTCACCTACTTCTGGCCAGACTACTACCAGAAGGCTCCCAACGTCTCGAAGTGGGGCCAGATCCTGAAGTTCGCCGGCTCCCTCGGTATCGTCATCCTGAACCGCAATAGCGGCAACTGGGACACCTACGACAAGGACTTCGACGCCCAGGCGAAACTGGCCCTGGCCGCCGGCGCGAAGCGCGCCGTGTTCTACGTCAAGACTCAGTACCTAGCGGCCACCCTTCCCGCCGGCGATCCAGGCCGCAACAACGTGCCGGACGTGGACAAGTACACCGAGGACTACATCCTCGGTCAGGTCGCCAAGGCGAAGTCGCAGTACGGGGACGTCTGCCAGGGCGTGTTCCTGGACGAGACGATCAACGGCTGGGGCGCCCAGGCCGGGCGGGTCCCGGCTTACAAGCGGCTCATCGACCGCATCCGCACCGCCTACGGCAAGGACTTCCTGATCGTCGTCAACTCGGGCTCGAACATCTCCGAGGACATGTGCAAGCTCGACTTCGACGTGTGCATGATGTTCGAGAAGGACGCCTCCGCATTCCTAGTCGAGGACCCCGGGACCCCGATCCTCCCCGACCATATGAAGAAGTACCCCTCCACCCGCTGGTGGGCTGTTGTCCACGGGGTCACCAGCGAGAACTACCGGAGCGTGTTCGACAAGGCCGACAAGCTCAGCATCGCCCACCTGTACATCACGGACGGGCAGCTGCGCGAGGACCCCCAGCGCGGCGGCCAGTGGGAGCCTGTAGGTAACCCCTACGCCAACCCGCCGTCGGATCACATTCATGAGCTCGTGGTGCCGTGGCTGAAGGGCTACCTTCCGCTGAAGCTCGAGGTGGATGAGCTCAAGACTCGCCCCAAGGTCCTCTCGCTCGGCAAGCGTGAGGCAGTACCGTCAGGCACGCCTGCAGGGACGATCATCGTCAGGAAGGACTCATAGTGGCAGACAGCATCTTCCCACCGCTCGGATCGTGGTGGCGTAGCCAAGGTTCTCAGCAGGGGGCGGGGGCGACGCTCCCAGCTGGAGCCTCCACCACCCCCTACGACGGCTCAGCGATGCCCGTAGGGTCTCGCAGGTTCACCTTCGAGATCGACTACCTGGACACCTCCAACGCCTCGCTCGACCTGCGCGTGAACTGGTTCAACGACCGCAAGGTCAAGCTCGATGGACCCTTCCTCATCACTACCGTCACGCTCCCGGCCGATCAGACGAAGGTGCTGGCCGACGTCGAGCTGCCGGCCAGTACGGCTCCCCGGTGGCTGCCTTCCATCGCTGTCCCGGCCGGATCGGGGGAGGCCGCGATCTCGTCCCTTAAGGTGTACGAGACTCCCGCCAAGCCCAACCCCGTTACGGTGTGGGACGGCGCCAAGGAGGTGCCGGTCGCGGTGACAGTGTGGGACGGTGCCAAAGAGGTGCCCGCAAGTATCGAGTTCCAGGCGTAAGGAGACGCATGTCGGAAGAGAAGTCGAGCCAGTGCCTGCCGTCGCAGGTGACCATCAACATCGGCACGTCGGGGGTGAAGATCAACGACGGCGGACAGCCGCCGGCACCGGCCGTGGACCTGACGAAGTACGTAACCCGCGAGGCCGCCGACTCGCTCTACGCGCCCCGCACTCAGGTGGAGGCGCTGTCGTCCGTCGCCACCGCCGCCCAGGCCGCGGCCGACGGCGCCAAGGCCTTGGCCGGCAAGGCGCTCACGAAGGAAGCCGCTGACGCCACGTACACGCCGAAGACTCAGACGGCCGCCATGGGTGACTCGATCCGGGCCGCCCGGTCCGTGGCCGACGAGGCGAAGGCCGCCGCCGGCGCCGCCCTGACGAAGGCTGCCGCAGACGAGGCATACGCCTCCAAGGGGCAGGTGTCCGCCATGGGTGACAGCATCCGGGCCACACGCTCGGCCGCTGAGCAGACGAAGGCCAACGGCGAGGCCACTAAGGCGATCGCCCAGCACGCCGAGGAGCTGACTCAGGCCCTCGCCCGGAACCTGGCCGTCTTCCCCCGCGTGCTGCGCCTCGACAAGGGTCAGGCCGTCCCGGCGGACACTCCGCTCGGCACGGTCATAGTCCGCACGGAGCGCGCCATCTCGAACGCTGACGACCTGTTCCCTCCGATTGGCGAGTGGCCGAAGATCAGCGCCGCCGAGACCGGCGACGGCGTGCGCCTCGACTTCCAGCACCCCGCCCTCGTGCCGGGTCTGGACCAGCTTAAGCCGTCGGACGGGAAGTGGCTACTGACGATGCGCTACTCCTTCCCCGGCGGTAACTTCGGCGAGGAGGAGGCTCAGGTCAACCTGTGGACGGCTCGCCGCTATCAGGAGGATGGGCACCCGGCCCAGGTCGATCAGGGCTCGAAGATCGCCGACCTGACCGTACGCAAGGGTGAGCACCTGGAGCTGTCATTGGAGATCGAGCCCCGCAAGGCGGACGAGAAGATCGGTGACGTTTGGGGCGTCTGGTTGGACGCTCCGATCCCGGTCCTGTACGTGCATGATCTGGTGATCCGCAAGATCTCCTGAGAACATGGAAAGGCCCCTACCTAGGCGGTAGGGGCCTTTCTCTTACAGGGGATCGTTGACTACTCTCCAGATTCCGAGAGCACCCTGGGACGGGACGACTCCGTTCCCGAGGAGGCGCCTCTCGGCGGACACCCTCAGCCCGTGACCGGTGACCCACCTCTCCGGGAGGAGCATCATCCTCTCCATCTCGCGAGTAGCCCTTGCGGGCTCGGGGCAGTCGAGGGCCTGGTACAGGGACTGCCCGTGCCCGTTTCCATGCTTGGCACGCTGCGCGGCTCTCCAGTCCTCCCAGGACTCGGGCGTACGCCCCCACCCCATGTCCACTACTGTCGGGGTAGGGAGCAGGCCCTCGGGGCGGCTCGGCACCGTCTCCGGCCGAGCGGCCTCGGCCAGGAGACTCTCACCGCCGCCGCGGACGGCGGTCAGGAACACCCTCGCCCTGCGGTGCCGGGCTCCGACCTCCCAGGCCTCGGCCCGGCCCCACCTGACGACGAAGCCGTAGCGGCCGAGCTCTGCATCTATAGCCTCTCGGTACCTCAGGGCCTGGGGAACGTTCTCGATGATGAGGACCTCGGCCCCGCTCAGGTGGCCGACCTCGGCGCACCGGAAGAACAGGCCGCTGCGACTTCCTCGCAGCCCAGCGCCGTGACCAGCCCTAGACAGGTCCTGGCACGGGAACCCGAACGTGACGACGTCGGCTTGAGCGAGGTCGAGCGCGGGGTCGTGGACGTCCTTGAACTGAACTGCCTCGAGCCAGTGCTGGGCCAGCACCTTCCTGGCCGGTCCGTAGTTGTCGCATACTGCTGTCAGGTCCAGATTCAGGTTGGGCAGGGTCCGGGTAAGCGCCAGTTCCAGCCCCCCCGTATCCAGAGCATAGTGACAGAACTCTCATGATTCCTCGCTGGTGGTGGTGGTGGTAGGTGTCAGGAGTAGAGCTCCCAGGACGACGCGTTCCCGTCCCGGGCCTCGAACGTGAGAATTGCGGGCCGGGTGGAGTCCCCGGACAGGTTCGTCCACCAGTCGGAGCCACGATCCGCTGACGGGCAGGAGATGATCCAGCGAGCGTCCCCGGCCTGACTCACGGCGAAGTTGTGCCAGTGCCCGTGGACTAGGATTCTCGCATCGTAGAGACCGCTACGGCGCCCGAACGCGAGGTCCCTGAACCACCCTGGCACCTTGCTCTGGGAGCCGGCCAAATGGCCGTGTGTGAAGCCGATGCGGGTGCCGTCGGCCGCGTCCACGGTGACGGCCTCCTCCCACTTCTCGGGGCGATGGAACGTCACGTGCTCGAAGCCGGGGCGGTCCTCCAGGATGTCCTCGATGTTCTTCGAGATCATGATGCCGAAGTCGTCGTCCGGCGCGTTGGCCCGGCTGTTCTTGCCGGGTCCGGTCCTAACCGCGCAGTGGTTGGAGGGGACGGCGACGTAGTACAGGGACTCGCACAGAGGGGCGAGCAGGCGGACGGCCTCAGCGTAGAGACGCTGCACGGTGCGAATCTGGTCCGTGAGGGAGAGGTCGTTGGTCTGGGCCTGGCTGGCGACGTTCCAGAACCCTTCGGTGCTGTCACCGACGTCGGCGAGGATGATGCGCTTGTACGGGGCCGGGCCTGATAGATTTGAGGCTATATCGTGAAGAGCCCGGCGCACGAGGCGCACAGTATCTCCGGTTCCTCCGCCGCTCTGAGTTTTTCCTACCTGTAGGTCGGCTAGGCAGACGACCGGAGTAGTCGTCCTGGCGTCCGCAAGGGCGCTGGGCCGGGGAAGCGTCGGTTCCTTGAAGACGGGCTCTAGGTCCTCGAAGGAGAGGCGCTTCGCCTCCTCCATCTCGATGGCGCCGGGACGGTACTCGATCTTCTCGTAGGAGCCGTCGGCTAGGCGGACCGTCTTGCCGCGCTTCGTGATGGCTCCGACGGGGAGGTCGAAGAACGCGTCGCGGTCGAGCTCGCCCTTGCTACGGCGCTTCAGGGCGCGCTTGTGTCGACGCACAGTCGCCTCGGAGGTGTTGAACTCCTCGGCCAGGTCGATATTCGTCTTGCGCTCGCGCTCGGGGAGCGCGTCATTGGCGAGAATCGCCTCATCCAGCGGGCTCACGGGTCTCCAATCTAGAGGTTGCTGGGAATGCTGAGGAGAGTCTATCCCCGTCCCCAGCCTTTTCCACACATCGGCCGCGGAATTGAGACCTAAGTGACGTCTACCACTCCCGTATCCGCAGGATCGGATTGCCCTTCCACCGGTTCCCGGTTACCTTGAAGATGTCCACCTCACTACTAAGGAGAACCCCATGACATCCCTCTCGACCAATCACCTCGCCTTCCCCGGCAACTTCAACCCCCTCACCGAGCGCCGCATTACCGCTCAGGCGTGGGCCAACGCCCTGCGCCCCTACCTGCGCTATGTGAACACTGTGACGAAGGACGGCGCCCCCGCCGTCCTGGCGGAGAACGGCAACGACCTCGTGCTGACCCTCACACCGTCGGACGAGCTACGCGGCCACTGGCCCCTGTGGACCCTGGAGGTCTACTCGCGCAAGACCCGCGTAGAGTACTCCTACAAGGTCGGCAACCTCCAGGACGTGCTAGTCTCTCTCCTGCGAGAGCTCTGACCTCATCACCACCTTTGGAGAGTCTGACGCGCAGGCAAAGACGCCACCAGAAAACCCTCGGGATGCCTACCCGAGGGTTTTCTGTTGCCTAGATCACCATCTCACAAACTGTTAGCACTTCCCCCGGCAACTCACAAAATGTAGGCTAGACCCATCACCCGGCGACGGCATCCCGCCGTCCCAGATAGGAGCAGTCATGAGCATCATGGACCTAGAGAAGGTAGTGAGCCGGGCCCGGAAGGAAGCCCAAGGCTCGCACACGCCCTGCGGCCCGATCACCTGGGTCTGGGGCAAGGAGGACCTGAAGGCCCTCGTCAAGGCGATCCACGCCTCGCAGAAGGTCGTCATGGACCTCGAGACCACCGGCCTGGACGAGTACGCGGAGGCCGGGGGCGACACCAACGGCGGCTACCCCGCTCGAATCGTCCTCGCCTCCCTCACCCTCCCGAGCGCTGAGCGCGCCGCGGCAGGCGCCTACGACTGGCGCACCTTCGACGGCGAGCAGCCGATGACCTACCTCGTGCCCCTCTCGCACCCCGCCTCTCCGCTGCTGGGCGCTTGGCGGAAGGTCATGGCGATCATCGGCCGCGAGATCAACCGCAGCGGAAAGCCCTTCGTCAACGCGAACATCAAGTTCGACGCGCGCTGGGTCTTCGCCCAGGCCGGGGTGGACCTCTCCGACCGGATCGAGTGGGACACTACCGTCTCGTCCCAGCTGGTGGACACCGAGGCCCGCACCCGCCTGAAGATTCGCGCCGCCAGGGACTTCGGGATCGAGGAGTGGGACGACTTCGACCTCGGCACACCCGGCGCCGCTGAGCGCGTGGACCTGATCCAGCTCGGCGAGTACGCGGCACGTGACACCTACTACACCTGGAAGATCGAGGAGGAGCACCGCGAGCAGATGTTCCTCACCGGCGACGAGGAACCCTTCGACTCCGACGACATCCAGATGGCCAGGCTCGGCAAGGTCGCCACCTACGTCGCCATGCCTACTGTGAAGACCCTCACAAAGGTCGAGCAGCGAGGCTTCCTGCTCGACGTGGACTGGGTCCACGCCAAGATCGCGGAGATGGACGCGCTACGCCTCAAGGCCTGCGAGGACATCCTCGGCCTGTACGGCACCGCCCCCGCCCCAGCGCCGGCGAAGGACGGCGTGACCACCGCCGCGACGTCGAAGTGGTTCCAAGGCTTCGTGGCCCAGGCCATCGAGGCCGGCGACCTGCGCGTGACGGCCCGCACGGACTCCGGCAACGCTCAGTGGAACAAGGCGGTCCTCATCGCCCAGCAGCGGCAGGGCAGCCCCGCCGCCGACGCGCTGCTGCGCCATCGGGACGCAACGAAGACGCTGGAGTTCCTGCGCTCGTGGCTGGAGCTGCGTGACCCTAACAACGTGATCCACGCCACCTACAACGTCGGCTTCGTGAAGACGGGACGCCTGTCGAGCTGCGTATCCCCGGACACACTCATCGACATGCCTCGCGACATGGTGAGGTACCCCGACGGCGTTCCCATGCGGGAGGTCAAGGCTGGGGACTGGGTGTACGCCTATGACCACCACTGCCGACTGACCCTCCGGCAGGTCGAGTGGGTTGGGCCGACCAAGGTGGCCGACACGGTCATCGTGACCTTCGAGAACTCTCAGGGTGATCGCCGCACCCTCCAGTGCACCCCGGACCATCTCGTCCGCCTGCACAACGGGCACTACTGCCCTGCCGAGTACTTAATGAAGGGTCCGCGAGGCGCGGCGTCCCCTCGCGTCCTCGGAATGGTCCGCCGCCAGTGGACGGCATCGAAGTCCTCCAAGGACCGCTACCTGTCCTTCTTCCCGAACTCAAACAGTCGAAAGACTCCTCCGAGCGTCGCTCCGGGAGTCCGGTACGGATCGACCGCAGGAGGTAAGTCCAAGGAGCACCGCTGGGTGATGCAGCGCGTGCTTGGGAAGAAGCTCTCCACTAAGTGGGACGTCCATCACGTGGACAGCGTCAAGGTGAACAACTCCCCGGAGAACCTGGAGTACATGAGTCACTCCGATCACATGCGACTCTCGATGCTGGATCGGCGAGCGAACGGCTCCACAGAGCAGCCCTACCCGGACGTATTCACCGGGAAGACTGACTGGCGCCCGGTATCTATCGAGCCCGGTCCGAAAATTGAGGTGTGGGACATGACGGTGCCGGAGGACCACTGCTTCATCGCCAACGGAATCACCGTCCACAACAGTAATCCTAACGTTCAGCAGATTTCCGCCAGGCTGAAGCCGGCGTTCATCCCCCGCCCCGGCCACGTCCTGCTCGACCTCGACTACAGCCAGGTCGAGCTGCGCGTGGCGGCGTTCATCTCACGCTCTCAGCCGATGATCGAGGCGTTCCAGCGCGGTGACGATCTTCACAGACTCCTCGCCGCGAAGATCGCCGGCAAGGCGCCGGAGGACGTAACGTCCCTGGAGCGCAAGCGGGCGAAGGCCGGCAACTTCGGACTCCTCTACGGCATGAGCCCGGGCGGCTTCCAGTCCTACGCGGCCACGGCCTATGACGTTTCTCTCACTTTGGCCGAGGCCCAGGCCGTCCACAGCGCGTTCTTCGAGATGTGGGACGGCATGCTCCAGTGGCACGAGCGCTCCAAGCGTCGGGCCTACGAGCGTGGCTACGTGACCTCCCCCATCGGGCGCACTCAGTGGCTCTCGGACCTGTACTCGAAGAGCTCGTTCAAGGCCTCCCACGCCGAGCGGAACGCTCTGAACAGTCCAGTGCAGGGCTTCGGCTCGGACCTCATGCAGATGGCCGCGGCGTCGATCATGGGCACGCTGCCGGGCTACCCGCTCCCCCGCGTCGAAGGAGCCCACGTCGTTGCCACCGTCCACGACGAGATCTGCATCGAGGTTCCCGAGGACCGCTGGCAGGAGATTCTCATCGAGTGCAAGCGCCGGATGGAGGACGTGAACACCTTCCTGCGCCCGCTCGACTGTCAGATGGACGTCCCGATCGTGGCCGGCCCGTCTGCCGGCACTCGCTGGGGCGTGCACGACCTGCACGACGAGGACGATCCGCTCCCAGCCGTCTGACTGAGACATACGTCTCAAAACCTCCAACCTGGGAATACGTTGGAAACACTGAGCAAAACCCTATTCCCGCATCCTCAGAGACCTGCATCACACTACAACACCTCCTAGGAGACACCATGCGCAACGCACTTCGCGTCTACCCCGCCCGTCCCGCCACCTTCCAAGGCCGGCCCGCCGTCCAGATTCGCGACAGCAAGAACGAGATCGAGTACTTCGTCGAGATCACCGAGGAACCGGACTCCTCGGGCCGCTACCACGTCGTGAACCTCCTGTGCCGCCCTGACGAGGGCGTCCGCTTCCCCGACAGTGTTCCCCACCGGACCCTCTGCGAGATCGCCGCAAACGTGCTCGAGAGGCGCGAGAAGCCTGCCCGAGGGGGCAACCAGTACCACGGGCTGCCTATCGAGACTCTGCGAGGGCTGATCGAGTCCGGCAAGACTCGAACCGACATCGCCAAGGACCTGGGCCGAAGCATCTACACCGTGGACTCCTGGCTGCGCCGGGCCCGCAAGCTCGACCCGACCTTCCCCGGCACGATGACGAAGACCGGCAAGCGCCGCCCGGCCCACAACGCGCCCCGCCGGAGGGCTGCGGGGCCTGCCGACGACCCGGAGCTGACGAACATCTGAGCCCCATTCACGAGGGCCCCTCCCGATGCGGGAGGGGCCCTTTTGCGTGCCATGAATCACACACACACACGCCTGTGACACATGCTGAGATAGTTGTCCGCATAGTGAGAAAGTAAGGGTGGTCACGGCGTTTTAAGCTCGGTCGGAAGGGTAACTAATACTTATGTCAAAGTGTATGACAAGTTACACGGTCATCCTTGACTCGGGCGTGTCGCAACCGCAACTTCCGCGTGTCGGGCCCCATTGCTGGGATTAATCAGTATGCCAGCATACTATTCCCAGATACGGGTGTGAGGAATGTCTAACTTTAAAACCCCTATTCCGTGAACAACCTCACCGTTTTGCTATTGCATCTGGCCCCCGGATTTGATATCCCGCGCGCCCGCGCGCGCCCACACACACTCGCGTCCTTCCCCCGGACGTAGTCCGGGGGAAGGACGCTCGTGTTGTGTGGGTAGTGGAATATATGTATATATGTGACCGGGGCCACTCAGATGCCGATTCCGTTTCCGCACCCGTTGCCGGTTCCGACCAGACCCCTCGCTCCGCTGCGCTCCGCTTCGGGGTCGGGTCTTCGAACCCCGGTTCGAACCGAGCCCGTCGCAAGCGCCGGGGAGCCTTCGCCCCCGCGGTGTCCGCGTGTAGGGCGCTGCGGCGCTGGGGCGCCGGTCGCCCACGCGTCCTCGCAGGTTCTTGGCTCCAGGCGGAGAGGCTTTCCTCGGGTCGCCGTGTTGAGGCTCGCTCCGCTGCGCTGCGCTCGGTCAACACGCCCGCCCCTCGGGCCTCTCTGCGACCCGAGTCTCCGCCGGCGATCCGCCTCGCACGACCTGAACGCGCACCTTCGTGCCGAAGACAGGCCCTCACATGCCGCTCAGATGCCGTGTAAGCGATTCTGAGGGACTTTTACCCCGCTCCCGCACTCCCGGAAGTGTCCGGCCCTGAAAGGCGCTCAGAACGGCTTAGAACGCTTCTGAGGAATTCCGCACGGCGCCGAGCACCTTCGTTCCGGGGAGGGCCACGCCGCCCCGCCCGCAAATGTGATGACGTTCACGCCAGAAATGCCCGAGTCGATTTGCACCAGGCCCTCGGAAGGTGTTCAATAGACCCATCACCGCCGAGGGAGCGAAACTCCCCGGACCGGCCGCCGCAAGCCAGCGGCGGGCATCCGGCCCGACCTGAGGAACTAACCCGAGGCGTTGAGATACCCAGTCAGCTGGGAGGCTTTGCGAGTACGCGATGGCCTGGGCGGACGGGGCTCGCGTTGGGAACTACGCCCAGCGGCCTCAAGACAAGCCGACCACCGCTACGGGGCTCGTACGGCCTGGATAGCTGGATACCGCCAATCATCACCACCGGCATCGGGAAAGGCCTTGCGTGTTCCCCGTATCCCTGGCTCGTAGTCGGGGAGGGCCGCCAAACGAGTCTCCGTAGTCGGTGAGGGTGTAGGGCCGTGAGTTGAAGGCCCCGAGGTTCGTCGGAAAGCACGCACAGGACAGTGCGAGGGGGACGAGGGCCGGAGGTCACCGGAATCGCGCCCGCGACGTCATCGACAGGTCCCGGAACGTGGGGAGAAGCGGCTCCGTAAGGAGTGCCCCGCTGAAACGCTTCCTCGGGAAAGCCCGATCCACCGACACCTTCGAGAAAGCCCTCACCACAGGCTTCCTCGGGAGGCCGAGGCAGGGGAGGATGGACCCGTGCGACGGGAACCGCCCCTTCGGGACCGGTTCGGGCTGTGGTGGCCCGGCCGGCGACGTACGCGGGAAACTGAGACATTCGATCCGCCTGGACGTCTCGTCAACGTCTCATGAGCCTTCGTCGTAAGGACTTACCCGCCGCGGGACGCGGCAACGCCGGCCTAAGTCAGGGCCCTCGAACGTTTGAAGTTCCGACTCCCTTCGGGTAGTGTATGCGGGGCATACACCCGACCAAGGAGATAGACATGCCCCGCCCCAGCAAGGACAAGCTCGTTCCCTACGTGGACGACCGCCCAGACCTCGACCATCGGTTCGCACCGTTGGATGCCCCCACATCTATCGACTTCGGCAGGAAGCCGGGAGACCCTTCCAGCCCTCGTAAGGAAGTCAGGTTCACGATGAGGGGGGCTACCTGGGCCCGAGTCGTCCGCAGGGCAGAGCGCCAGGGCCTCCAGCCCAGGATCGTCCTAGCGCGCCTCATGGAGGCGTACGGGAATCGCGAGCTCGATCTCGCCCCACATCCTTCGGGAATCAAGGTGACGCCGCATCGGACCACCTTCACCAATCCAGACAATCCCTCGAACCGGTGACCGGCTGACTACCGGTCGCCGGCTTTCGAGTACCTGAATCCCTACCCACCTACCCACCTACCCAGGAACCATGAGCACCACTGAGAAGCACAACGAGGCCGTCGTCGAGGCGGCCCTCGACGCCTACCGCAGAGGTCTGACGCCACTACCCATCCCCCGTCACTCCAAGGGGCCGACTATGGCCGGCTGGAACAAGCTCCGCTGGCCGGACCCTACGACAGACACCGGAGAGGGCGAGGAAGTCGTTCGCGCCGCCTTCGAGGAGTACACATCCGGAGGATCGACCAACCTCGGAGTCCTCCTCGGAGAGGCGTCGGGAGACCTGATCGACGTAGACCTAGATCACCCCGCAGCCATGCGGCTGAAGTCGTACCTGTTGCCCTACACGGCGGCGATCCACGGCCGCGAGACGTCGCGCAAGTCGCACTACTGGTACCGCGCCAAGCCAGGCACCCTGCCGGCGACGCGGCGCCTGCGCATCCCTGACGCCTCGGGCCGCGGCTCGGGAGTGTCGGTCGAGATTCGCGGTAACGGCGCCCAGACTCTCGTGCCGCCCTCGATCCACCCCGCCACGGCCGAGACCTACGAGTGGGAGGGGGAGCCGTGGGGAGGCGACGAGGGCCCGGCCCTCGTGGACGGCACCGAGCTGCTGGCTCAGGTCATCCTCCTCGGGCTGTGCGCCGTCCTGCTGGACGCCTGGCCGGGCCCCGGCCAGCGCCACGACGCCTACGTGGCCCTCGCGGGCGGCCTCCTCCGCTACGGGGACTCACAGACCGTGCACCCGTTCTGGGAGCGGAACGCCGGCCTCGTCATCCGTACCCTGGCGCTGGCCACCCACGACGAGGACGGCGCCGAGCAGCGCGAGCGCGAGGCGATCTACACCACCAAGCGCCGCCTCCGGGAGGGCGGGGAGGCCACTGGCTTCACCCGCCTGGCCGAGTACATAGGGGAGGAGAGCGTGCAGATCGTCGAGCGCCTCGTGCGCGACGCCGAATCCGTGGCCGGCTTCGTGCCGGACGTGGCTGGTGACGTGCCCGGCTGGCAGCCGCCGTGGGCTCGTCAGTGGGAGGGCCTGTCGATCGAGCTCGATGAGAAGGCCCCGGCTCCGGAGTTCGTCGAGGCCGGGGATGCCCGGGGGCCCCGCTCGCTCGGAGCCCTCCTCCCTGAGCACGGTGCCGAGGAGGCGGGTGCGGGCCCGTCCGACGCCGCCGCCGCCATTGCCGAGGAAGCCCTCGACGAGGACGCCCGCGAGGACCTGGACCCGCTGGACGCACGCCCCTCGTCCTGGAGCCCGGTGGACCTGGAGCCATACCTCACGGGGAAGCTCACCGTCCCGGACCCGGAGGTCTGCCGCCGCAACGACGGCGCCTGCCTCATGTACCGGGGCCGCGTGAACATGCTGTTCGGTTCGTCGGAGTCGGCGAAGTCCTGGATCGCCATGGCGATCTGCCTGCAAGAGATCGAGGCCGGCGGCCGAGCTCTCTACCTCGACTTCGAGGACGAGCCGGTCCAGACGCTCAACCGCCTACGCCTGCTCGGAGCCGTGGACGATGACCTTCGGGCTCAGTTCTCCTACATCCGCCCCGAGGGGCCGCTGGCTGACATGCAGCGCAACAAATGGGGCAAGGACCAGCCGACCAAGTCCGGCGAGTTCGCCCAGGATCAGTTCGACATGGCGCTCCAGTCCCTCGACCCGGACGTCATCGTGGCCGACGGTATGACCGCGCTCTACGGCCTGCACGGCCTGGACGCGAACGACGCCGTCTCCACGGACGTCATCACGTCGTGGCTGAAGCGCCTAACGCGAAACGGGCGCTCGACCGTCGTCATCATCGACCACCAGGCCAAGAGCGCCGAGAAGGGCTCCATGCCGATCGGCTCGCAGCACAAGGTCGCCATGGTGCAGGGCACTCTGCTCCAGGTGTGGCCGATCAAGCAACCCATGCCCGGCGACGTCGGAGAGATGGAATTGGTCGTGCTGAAGGACCGCCCCGGCCAGGTACGCGCTCACTCCCAGAAGACCGGAGGACGCGGCAAGGCTCAGGTGGCCGGCGTAGTCACTCTCGACAGCCGCACTGAGGGCCGCTCGTCCCTCGTCATCACGCCCCCGCGCCGCACGCCCGCGGGAGGGGGCGGCACCCTGAACGCCGACGGCGAGGACGTGAACGACGCCGAGCGTCGGGTAGAGCTCGACTTCACGGACATGTCCAAGATGATGGAGAAGATCGCCCAGCGTCAGGACGATGAGGATACGATCATTGGGGCGTTCCGCGGAGAGGTAGGCATCCGACTGAACTCACGGGACCTGTTCGCCATCGTGGATGGTGACCTCTCCCGAGACCGGACCAAGTCCGCCCTGGATCGGCTGATCTCCCGCGGATGGATCATGGCTGAGGGCGGACGCGGAGGCCGGCAGTACACCTTGATCGCGGTCGGTGAGGATGGTCCTGAGGAGAGAGACCTGGACGACAAGGAGAGTGAGGACGACGATGCGTGACTTCGACAAGCTGCCACTACTGACTCCCGAGGAGGCGTTCGAGAGGGCCTGGGAGGGGGGCGGCTCGGCTCATCCGGTGTTCGACCGGGGGTACCGGGTTCGAAATCTGAATGACTGGAAGGCCATTGAGACCCTGCTGCGTCAGAACGACGTCCCCGACATCACCGTCGCGTCCTTCGGCCTGAAGCGCTTCGAGGAGATTTTCGACGCGTTCGCCATGCTTCATGAGCGCGGCTGGCACCTTTGGCAGACGTCCGCAAATGTTTACGTGGACGGGGAGAAGCGGCCCGTGCTGGCGATCCGAGCCCACTACCGCGGTGACTAAGCCGAGAATCTGCCCAATCTCAACGGAAACTACCCCAGTGACTCAAGTCACTGGGGTAGACCTTTACCGGGCTTGCATCGAGGCATACACGCTGCGTAGTCTTGAGCCATCAAAGGAACGACCGCTACGGCGGAAAGGAGAACTGAAATGGCACGCAAAGGCTCCATGCGAGCACAGCGAAAGCGCTGGGCCCAGTGGGAGGCGTACCGCAACGAGATGTACGTGACCGACGAGAAGGCCCTCGCCCGCGCCTACCGCGAGTACAGCCTGACCGGCGTCCTGGAGGACCCCTGGACCGGGGACCGGTACTGCCCCTCCTGCGAGAAGCCCGAGCAGTACTGCGACTGCAGCTCCGCCGCCTGAGACCGATACCTGCCCATCACTGACACCTATCAATCAGCTCCACCCATAAGGAAGAATCATGAGCCCCAAGCCTGGAACCTACTCCCTGACCTCCCCCAACGCCGTCTACGCCAACCGAGCCCTGAACCACGCCTACTGGGCGCTCGGCGCCACGATCTTCGTCATGGTCCTGCACACCATGACCTCGGCCGACGGCCTGCTCGACATCGTGTGGGGCGTCTGGATGATCTTCGAGTTCTCCCAGATCATCCGCTACGGCGTCAAGTCGATCAAGGCCGGCATCCGCGACGGGCGGGTCCTCGCCATATCCATCCGCGAGGGCGCCCTTGTCTCGATCCCGGAGGACGCTGCCCTGTGACCGTGATCCTGAGCGCTATCGCATCCATCATCAAGACCTATAGGAAGAGGGCGAAGTGACCCGAAACGGAATCGTAAGTGCTGAGGAGATCATGCGCCGCGTCAAGGAGTCCCCGACCGGGGACGTCAAGGACGGCGACATCCTGGCCGTCAAGGGCAAGAAGCCTATCTCGTACGTACCTACCCGCCGCGTCGGACGCGAGAGGACCAAAGCCGAGTTAGTCGGCGAGTACCTCCGCTACCTGACCGACATTCACGACCGGCGTAAGGACCTGTTGCGCATCCCCGAGGAGCAGCGGCAGGCACACATCCTCGCCGAGGCCGAGAAGGCCGCGGCCATGTACCTGGGAGAGACCCGATGAGCACCTGCCACGACTACGAGAGCGACTATGAGCTGGTCGAGGACCTCGGCAAGAGGATCGGCCTGAAGCGCATGGAGGACGTCATTCCCGACGAGGACTACGTCCTGCACGCCTCCTACTGGTGGAGGGTGACCGGAGAGGTCGGGGGGACCGGGGCCTTGGAGCTGGAGATCGCCGGCCCGTCTGCCCCCTTGAACCCTGAGACAGGCGTCAAGGTAGGCGACGACGGCAGCCTCGTGGTCACGGCCTCCACTGCCTCCGGCCTCCAGTTCAAGGACGGCGTCCTGCTGGACGTCCCGTGGCCGTGCTGCGGTCTCATCTACGTCAAGCGGGCCAGTCGGCGCGGGGTGGGGAACGATCCTGACGAGAAGGTCTTTGGCATCTTCTCCCTCAGGTACGGCTCAAACGGAGAGCTCTACTACGCCCCCGCCGATCCAGAGATGCAGCCCAGGGTCTCCTCCAACTGGCGCCTCTACCCAGAGCGAGACCTGATCCTCTCCTGGGAGCCCGTGGACGTGGCCGATCTGCTGCGCGAGTACGCGGGGGAGAGCCGTGGCTAAGTTCGAGTTCGGCGGCCCGCCCCGCTTCGCCCACCAGAAGCGCGGTCTGGCCAAGCTCATCGCCTGCAACGGCGTCGGCGCCCTCCTTATGGAGCCCGGCACCGGTAAGACCGCGGTCACGCTGGACTACTGCTCTCTGCTCGCGCTGGCCTCACCGCGCCGGGAGGCCCGCGTCCTCGTGATCGGCCCCCTCGCCGCCGTTGACCAGTGGGCTCTCCAAGCCCCGAAATGGGTCAGCCCGCAGGTTAATGTGTGGGCCGAGGCCCTCGGCGGCTCGGTCATGCAGCGCGTCGAGGCCCTACGTTCCCGCGGCGGTAAGGAGATCGCCAAACCGACTGGCGGTCGAGGGCGCGGCGCCGGGGACACCGTCCGGGCGCTCCACGCTACGCGGGCCTGGGCGCTGGCCGCCCGGCGAGATGGCGTCGATCTAAACCGGAAGATGGCGGCCAAGGCTGGCCCGGACGTCCTCGGGGACTCCAAGCCGCGCCTCGTGATCGAGGCGATCAACCTGGACACGCTGTCTCAGCGCCGGCAGGTCGGGTCCAAGACGATGGCTGACGTCGTCCTCAGCGCCGTCACCGACTTCGACCCCGACCTCGTCGTGATCGATGAGATGCACAAGATCAAGTCGGTCTCCTCCAACGCGTCTCGCCTGGCGGGACGGATCGGCTCACGGGTCGAGCGCCGTATCGGCCTGACCGGGACCGTCATCCCCCACAGCCCCCTCGATGTCTACGGCCAGTGGAGGTTCCTCGACCCCAAGGCCTTCGGGCGGGTCCAGCCCAACGGCGAGTGCCGCGTGGCGACGTTCAAGCACTTCAAGGAGGACTACGCCGAGATGGGCGGGTACATGGGACACGAGGTCGTCGGCTTCAAGAACCTGGATCGCCTGGAGGAGATCATGGGCGAGCGCAGCTCGGTCGCCATCAAGGAGGAGTGCCTGGACCTGCCCGACGCCGTCGATACGGTTCTCCCCGTCGCGCTGAGCCCGAAGGAGCTCAAGGCCTACGAGGACATGCGCACGAAGCTCCAGGTCGAGTTCCGAGAGGAGGACGACATGCGCGAGGCCTCCCCCGGCGGGGACGCGGCCACCGCGGCCAGCCGCCTGGTCCGCATGACCCGCCTTCGCCAGATCACGGCTGGCCACCTGCCGGACGACGAGGGTCAGGTGCGTGAGATCGGACGGTCCAAGGCGAAGACCATCGCCTCACTCATCCACGACACGCTGGAGGACGAGAAGCGCATCGTCGTCTTCGGGACCTTCACCCGCGAGCTCGCGGCGCTGGAGGAGGAGATCGCCGACAAGCGGACCAAGGTCCTGAGGATCGACGGCTCCACCAAGCCGGAGGACCGGCTGGCCATGCGACAGCGCTTCGGGTCTGATGATCCGGCCCGGCTCGTCATCGTCGCCCAGATCAAGACGCTGTCAGTCGCAGTGAACGAGCTCGTGACGGCCCGCAACGCGATCTTCGCCTCCCTGCCGTGGCAGCGCGACGACATCGTTCAGGCCCGCGACCGTCTCAACCGGCTCGGCCAGAAGAGCGCGACCACGTTCTGGTACGCGCTTGCACCGAACACTGTGGACGACTTAGTGTTCCAGGCCTACCAAGACCGCACGGACCTAGAGAAGACCCTTATGAATCACATCTACGCCGATAGGAAGTAGCAGTCACCATGAGCCCCTCCCAGCGTCCTGATGAGGACGTCATCACGGCCGAGAAGGCCACCTACTCCTCGCTTACCCTCCACCGCCGCTGCCCTCAGGCGTGGAAGTACCGATACATCGACGGGCTGCGTCGCTCTCGGTCGGAGGTCACCCCGGCTCTCGACTTCGGATCCTGGTTCCACGCCGTGCGAGCCCTGGATCGGATCACGAAGGGGGTCGCAGAGGGGACCCTCAAAGAACACCCCGAGGAGATTCAGACCACGGACACCGGTCCGACCTTCCCGTGGGACGCCTCCCCGTCGGACGTCATGGCCGCCGCCGTGGACTACTGGGACCGGCTTGGTGAGGACGCTCGCGAGGTCTGGATCGACTGGCTCGGGCAGCCTCTCCCGCAGCGCCTCTCCCACGTCTACGCCGAGTGGCGTGAGCGCTGGGCTGAGGAGTCGGAGAACGAGTCCGTCCTCGCCGTCGAGCAGCGCTGGGAGCGCGAGATTCCTGGCACCGGGGTCACCCTGTGGGGCTACGCCGACGAGGTCTACCAGGACCGAAAGCGCGGCATCGTCGTGGTCCGCGACTGCAAGACGTCCGGCACCCTCGGGCAGGTGACGAGCCTGGACGAGATGATGGACAGCCAGGTCCAGCTCTATGCATGGGGACTGGCCCCCGACTGCGCTGAGTGGGGCCTCCCGGCTCCACGGGCCGTGGCCTTCGACCGCGTCCGCACCAAGGCGCCCAAGACACCCAAGATCACGAAGGCCGGCAAGCTCTCCGCCTCGGTCAAGGACTACGACCTGAGGACCTACCTCGAGTGGTGCGCCGATGGCGTCCCCTTCGAGGGGATGAAGAAAGACGGCAGCGCCGCCGGCACCTACACGGCCGAGGAGGCCGAGATCGAGCGCCTGACCTCGCCGCAAATCGTCTCTCAGTGGTTCTCCCGCCATCTGACCCCGGTCAGCCCGTACCTGGTCCGCTCCCACCTTCAGGCCGCGGCCGACACCTGCTCGGACATCTCCCGGACGCGGGTGCGCGCCGATCGGCGTGGCGAGGCCTCGCGCAACTTCGGGAAGGCAGCCTGCCAGTTCTGCGAGTTCGCCGATCTCTGCCGCGCGCAGATGGTTGGCGGGCCTGGCGGAGAGTACGCGCCGGAGGAGTACGGCCTCCGCTACCGTGACCCGTCTCACAGCGGCAGGTAGCCCTCCGGGCTTGCAATGCCCGCCGTCATACACCTACAGTTAAGTCACCACCCAAACAGCGGAAGGAAATTCAATGGCCAGTTTCGCCGGCGTCAACATCGTTGACGTGAACGAGGAGGCAGCCGACTACGGTCGGTGGCTGATCCTCGGGGCGCAGGGTTCCGGCAAGAGCTCGCTCGCCTCCACGGTCGCCACGATGGGCAAGACGCTGTTCATCGACCTGCCGGGCGAGAAGGGCACGCAGTCCTTCAAGAACGCCCCATACGCGGGGAACATCGACGTCGTCCGACCCGAGAGCGTCACCGCTCTCGACGACATCTTCTGGAGCCTGGACAAGGGCGGCCACGGATACAAGGCCGTCATCCTCGACAGCCTCACAGCCCTTCAGAAAATGACGATGCGCTACCTCACCGGGTTCTCTGAGACCGCGGTGCGCGAGATCAAACAGGGCACTGCCCCTGCCGATCAGCGCACGTGGGGCCAGGCGCTCGACATCATGACCGACACAGCCGTGTTCTGGTACGGCTTGGCCGACGGCAACCGCAAGGAGCCGATGCACGTCGTCATGACGGCCCAGGTCAAGATGGTCGAGGACGAGATCAACGGCGGCGTTCGCCGCTCCCCGGACGTCCAGCGCGGCGCCCAGTCGATCATCCGCGCCACCCCGAACTACATCGTCTACGCCGACGTCGAGGAGGACCTCGACAACACCGGTCGAGACGACGGCCCCTCGCTGAAGCACATCGTCCGCTTCGGCACTGACCCGGAGTACGGGACCAAGGCCCGTATCCCCTACAACCTTCGCGGGAAGGTCCCGTCCGTCCTGGGACGCGACCACCCCGTGACTCTGGAGAAGCTCTCGCGCTTCCTCGGAGTTGGCGGAGTCCCGGAGCGTAAGCCCGCCGCCAAGTCGGCTAAGGCCGACAACTGAACACCCAGTAACCCAACCACGCAGGAGAAAATCTCATGGCCCTGACCTTCGACTTCACCAACTACAAGGACACTTCCACCGCCCACGTCGCGCCCGGCACCTACCACGCCGAGGTCTCCGACTTTGAGGAGGCGACCTCCAAGGCCGGCAACGCGATGTTCGTCGTCTACCTGGAGATCACCTCGGGCCCTCACGCCGGCCATCAGATCATTGACCGCCTTCCTCAGACGGAGAAGGCGATGTTCCGATCCGCCGCCTTCCTTCAGGCCCTCGGGGTCAGGATCGCCAAGAAGCGCATCTCCCTGAACCCGAAGAGCCTGATCGGCCGCCCCGTGGACATCCTCGTGGAGGACGGCGAGCCGTACAACGGTCGCGTCAAGTCCGAGGTACGCGAGTACCTCCGAGCCACGAAGCCCGCTGAGTCCAAGCCCGCTGCAGCCGACCCGATGGCGGACGACGCCGAGAACGAGATCGCCGAGCCCGCCACCGCCGCCGCCGCTGAGTCGGCCAGGCCGGAGCTCGACGCCACGGCGGAGGACGCCGTCGAGCTCGACGTGGATGCCCTGGACATCGACGACCTGGACCTCTGAGGTCCGAATCGTGAGACGGCCCCGCCGTAGCGGGGCCGTCCCCTTAGACAGAGAGGAGTGACATGGCTCGCAAGGAGAGCGGCGTCGTGGACGCCATCCGGCGCCGCATCGGGCAGGTCTGGCCGGAGTCGGTCACCTGGAAGATGCACGGCTCGGTCTACATGGAGGCCGGCATCCCAGACGTGCTGTGCTGCGTCGAGGGGCGCCTGATCTTCCTCGAGGTCAAGCACCAGAAGCCAGGCGAGTCTCGAGGCCACGCCCTGGCACGGACCTCGGTCGAGCAGGTCCGCCAGATTCGCCGCATCCGCGCTGCAGGTGGAGCGGCCTGCACGGTCCTGGACGCTGACGAGGCGGAGTGGGCGGTGCGCGAGGCGCTGACCGGCTCGACGCTGGCAAGCATGTACCCCGTCGTCGGGGCAGGAGGTGATCTCAGTGGCGAAGGCTAGGCTGACGGCGACCGAGTTCGACTTCGTGCGCCAGCTGGAGTGGGAGGAGATGTCCCCAGCCCAGCTAAAGGCGGCCCGGGAGACGTGGCGAACCGGCTCGGTCTACCAGGACGAGGTGAATCCTCGGGTCTGGTGGGTCCGGTCCTACTCGGCCCGGAACACCGGAGAGACGGAGCGCGCCGACGGGAAGCGATTCCACCACGTGGCGCTGAAGTCAGACCACGGCTACCCGCGGTTCACGTGCACCTGCAAGCACGGACAGAACTCCCGCTGGGCGTCGTGCTGGCACGCGAAGACCGTGGCCCGCATCTACCGGATCATGATCGATCAGATGAAGCGCCAGGAAATGGAGGACCTTGCCCATGAGTAACGCCGCACGCGCAGTGATAGACGACATCCCGGAGCAGCCTGAGAGCGGCGTGGCAGATGCCGGAGACGCCCTTATGGTCGCTGGAGACACCATCCTATCGATCACGGCCGCCTGTGCAGGAATCCGATCCCGAATGGTCCGTGAGCAGGACTGGAGCCCGGAGTTCGCTGAGAAGTTCGCCCAGGACCTGGCCCGGGCCCTCGTGAACCAGTCCCTGGACCCGAACCAGGACTGGCGTTCCGCTCTGGAGGGGCTGTGACTACCGCGAAGCCGCCGGCGCCGCGCAAGCCCGCGCCGCTGGACTACACCCGCCCGATCTGGAAGAGGCAGGACGGCGAGACCGAGGCCGCCTACGCGTCGTTCAAGACGTATCGGGACATGGAGCGCCGGCGGGTGCGGGACGCCCCCAACGGGAACCACTACTCGGCCCGCTGGTCGTGGCGGGAGCGTGTTGAGGCGTGGGACAAGCACATGGCCGAGAACGAGGCGAACGAGCTCGTCCGCTACCGGATCGCCATGGGCGACCGCCACCGGGCCCTCGGGCGCAAGGCCCTGGAGAAGGCCGAGATGTGGCTCGACAGACTCACCGAGGATCGGATCGCTCGGATGAGCGCGAACGGGATCGTCCAGATGATGGACGTCGCGGCGCGAATCGAACGGGAGGCGGCCGGCGCCGGGGCCGACTCGGCCAAGGTGCAGATTGAGGTCTCCTCCAACCTGGCCGAGATGACGGCGTCGGCCACGACGTCGCGCATCGAGCAGCTGGTAGCGGAGGTCGAGCGCCGCAAGCGTGAGCATGGCCTCATCGATGTAGGCCCGGCTGAAGTTGAGGTGATCGACGCCGAGCAGTAGAGTTGACCCGGGACACTGGGGCAGAGATACCGCCACCCTTTGGGATGAGGGGTGGCGGTATTCTGTACCCATATGAGATTCCACCTCAGCGATAGGAGTTGCTTATGCCTAAGGTGAAGAAGACGCTGGAACCGTGGGAGATGACGCCGGCCCAGCTGGAGGAGGAGCTGGAGGCCCTCATCAAGCGCCAGGCGTGGCTGGAGAACCAGCCGAAGTGTGATCGGCCCTCGTGCGACGGGCGGCCCCACGCCGGAGCGCCCTACCCGCACGACCCGACCTACAGGCAGGCGGCCTACCCGCTGGAGAGCGCGCAGCAGCTCGACGAGGCATACGCCGGCCGCCCCCACATTCAGTACCTCTCCGACCGCCTGGCCGAGGCTGTGCGCGCCGTCGAGAACGGCGAGAACCGATACATGACGATCTCGATGCCTCCGCGCATGGGTAAGAGCACCCTGACCTCGATCAACCTGCCGATCTGGCTACTGCGCCAGCACCCGGACTGGAAGATCGGCCTCATCTCCCACTCGCCCCAGCTCGCCACAGCCTGGGGCCGCCAGGTCCGGAGATTCGTCGAGGAGGACGGGGAGAAGTGGGGCATCAAGATCGCGTCAGACGCCGGCGCCGTGAGCGAGTGGCAGACGACGCGCGGAGGCGGCATCGTCTCCCGATCGGCCCCCGGCCAGTCGATCACCGGTCTGGGCTTCAAGGTCATGCTCATGGACGACGTCGTGAAGGACTTCGCCGACGCGCACAGCGAGTCGAAGCGCGAAGCCATCTGGGACTGGTGGCAGGCCAACGCCGTCACCCGTCTGGAGCCGCCGTTCCTCTGCATCGCCATCGCCACCCGCTGGCACGAGGACGACTTCATCGGCCGCCTCCTGAATCCGGCCAAGAACCCCGATGCCGCCAAGTGGGAGAACGTGATCTTCCCGGCCATCGCCGAGGAGGACGACCCCCTCGGCCGCGAGCCCGGTGATCCGCTCTACAGCCCGCTGGTGGAGGAGACCCGTGAGGAGGCGCTGGAGCGCTGGGACTCTCTGAAGCGCTCTGTCGGCTCGTACATGTGGGAGGCGCTCTACCAGCAGCACCCGACACCGGCCGACGGGAGCATCTTCAACCTCGGCTGGCTGCGGTTCTGGACGACCGACCCCTCCAAGGTCAAGGACGGCGACGACTCCGTGATCCTCCTGCCCCGCGAGCGTCTGGAGCGCGGGCAGTGGCTCGACTCGTGGGACCTCACCTTCAAGGGCAGCTCGACGTCGGACTACGCCGTCGGCCAGCGCTGGTGCCGGCAGGGTCCTGACCGGTTCTTGATCGCCCAGCAGCGCGGCCAGTGGTCCTTCACTCAGACCTTGGAGAAGATGCTGCGCTGGTGCAACGCCGGCGACCTGGACGACAAGGCGTCTCCGGGGGGCTCGTTCGTTCACCAGCGCCTCGTCGAGGACGCGGCCAACGGTACAGCTGCTATCGACGTCCTCCGCAAGAAGGTTTCCGGCATCAAGCCGATCAAGCCCCGCTCGTCCAAGGAGGTGCGCGCCCGCGCAGTGACGCCGGAGATCGAGTCCGGGAACGTCTACCTCCCGCACCCGTCGGACCCCGGCAACGGGTGGGTGAACGAGCTCATCTCCGAGATGCGTGCGTTCCCCTCGGGACGGCACGACGACCAGGTGGACGCGCTGAGCATGGGCCTTCTCGGGCTGCGGGACGCCGGTCAGGCGTCGCTGTTCGTCCCGAGGGGTACGATCAGGCGCGCTGTGAGCGGACTCTCACTGGTCGGAGCGATTCCGAGATTCTGACGGCTTGCATCTCCTGAGGGGTGGACGTATGATTTCATACGTCCACCCCAACTACGTTAGGAGACGCGGTGAAGTCACCGAATAACAACTGCCCGGACGCCCCGTACCCGGCATCGCAGCGGCGCGTCGAGGAACTGGAGAGCGCACTCCAGAACGCCTACCTCTGGGCGTACACCTCCGGCAAGCTGTCCGAGATTGACTCCCTGCTGGAGAAGGCTGCCGTCCCGATCCCGGCCGAGATCACCACGCGTAACCGGATGGTCGAGGTCTGGAAGGAGGGCTTCAAGAAGTTCCACGGATGGACCCTCCCCCCGGAGATACTCTCCCAGGAGGGAGAGCTCTCCTGGATGCTGCACTACGCGTCCCTGCTGATCAGGTCCGCGTACCTGCACAAGGCGACGGCTAGGGAGTGGCTGTGGAAGATCGCCCGAGCGGCGTCGAACCTCCTGCCCGAGGGCGTTGACGTCCTGAGTCTCGCTCTGGAGGAGTATTCCCGCGCCGCGAAGAAGCACCCCGGCATGACGTTGGAGTGCGACGGGCACACCGACGCCACGCGCCTGTTCGCCCTCGTGGAGGAGATCGGCGAGGTTGCGGCCTGCCTGACCTACGACAACAACGCCGAGACCGGCCACAACTCGGACCTGGAGTCCGAGGTGATACAGGTCATTGCCCTGGCCCTGGCCTGGGCTACCCGGTACCTGGAGGACGGTGAGTGAGGTGGCTGTGAGAGTAGGCCACCTCCCCGACCCCTACCGGCTCGACGTCGCCTACGCCGGCGGACATCCGGTTGGGACGGTCGAGAGGATCGTCCTGGACGAGCCAAACCCGGACCGACTAGGCCCCTACATCAGGAGAGCCCTGCGAGAGGGGTTCACGGCCGAGCTGCGGGAGGCCGGAGATGGGGCTACGGGGTGACGGAATGCTGAACATGTGCCCACGTATCAGCGGATTCTTCATCGCCTCTCACCTAAAGGTGAGCTACTCGGTAGCCGTCGAGCTCGCGAGCATTGCTTTCGTGAACGGGTTGAAGATTCTCCGGGAGGTGTCTACCCAACCTAAGGAGGCCGGCCGCAGGTCACTGGTCCTTAGTGACGGCGGACTCCGCATCCGCCTGGAGAGGATGCACGACCACATTGATCTGTGGATTTCCAAGGACGGCGCGACCGCGGACCTTGTCCGCGACATCGTCGATATGCGTGACCCGCTGAGGCGGATCCGTACTGCGGTATCGGAGTATCAGCGTCCGCGGCGATCCTGGTGGGCTGTTGTGCCTGCCGACCAGTACTCATTCACCAAGTTCCTATAGGAGACACTTATGACATCAATCCACGACGTCGCCGACCTGCCCAAGCGCTTGGAGGAGTGGGCCTCCGGCAATGGCTACCGCGAGGCCTTCGGGATCGACTCCGAGCGCGCGATGGTCGAGGACCTGCGCAAGCTACTCTCGCTGACCGTCCAGCAGGCCAAGGCCCTGGAGGACTCTCAGGAGCGCGCGGGCGAGTTGGAGCAGCGGCTCCCGACCTCTCAGACCGACGACCTAGAGCCGGAGCCTCCGGCCGGTGACCCGCTCGAGGAGGCCGCCCGACTCGACCGCAAGGCCCGCAGGGACGCGAAGCTGGCTCGGGCCGCCCTCCAGCAGGAGGTCCTGGCCGCCTACTCCCGAGGCGTGTCGAAGTCCGTCCTCAGCTCGGTCTCAGGCATGACCCGGCAGACCGTGGACCGAGTACTCGGGCAGTGGAAGCGCCAGCCTCCGAAGATCGGCAAGGAGGATGAGACGCCTCTCACACTGATCTGACCGCTGCGGGCTTGCCTTGGGACGTATGACGGCATACGCTTAGGGCAAGCCCGCACCGCCAACCGCTTAGTGAGGAACCATGAGCACCAATACCTCCCCGACCAAGACCGCCGGGACCCGCGTCTTCCAGCACCCTCAGGCGCGGATCAAGCCGCTCGATGCGGACACCATGCACGAGGCCAAGACGTGCCTTGTCTACGAGGACGGCCAGGCCGTCGCCCAGCTGAAGCGCTGCGGCCGGCGCTGCTGGGGCGTCTACCCTCAAGGCATGACCATTCCCGCCGCGTTCGGAGCCTCCGCCCTGGAGGCCGTGACGACGTGGATGAGCGCCCGAGATGGGGCGACCGCATGACCGCCTCAGTCACCGCCACCGTCGTGGCCCTGGCCATCGGCCTGCCGATCTTCGCGCTCGGAGAGCGCATCCGCGAGCGCAGGGGGCGCCGACCGGCACACTTCACCCACCCGTAAGGAGACAACACCGTGAGCAGATATGGATCGTTTGACCGCCCGGTCCGGGACACCGCGGCCCTCGTAGCCGCGTACCGAAAGACGTCCTGCGAAGGAGGGGGCAGCCTCCTCCTAGAGGACGGGGCCTTCGTCATCAGCGAGGAGAACCTTCCGAACCTGGATTCGGACGTAGACCTGTATCTCGGCGACGGGGCATGGCTTGAGGTTCTCGACGGGCTGACCCCCCGCGTTCATCTCACCCTCCCGGACGAGTACGTGGAGGCCCTGGATTGGGTGCCATACACGCCGGCCAGGTCTCGCCGCCTCTACTGGTCTGCACCCACCCCACCACTCGAGCTGGACGACCCGTCCCAGAACCCCTACGGCGAAGGGGACCTGACTCTGTACGTGCCGGAGAGCCTGGAATCCCTCTACCGGGAGAAGGGCTTCTCGGAGTGGGGCACTCCGAGCCGCCGCTACTTAGAAATCTGGGATGGGTACGAGCCGCCGGCCGTACCCGCTTCCGGCAGGGCCGGAGATAGCGGCGAGGCCGTCGAGGCCCCCGATCACTACACCTGGCTCGGGCAGTCGCTAGCCGCGCTCGGGCTGAGTGACGCGGCCAACGTCGAGTCGTGGGACGTACTGGACGCCGCCTTCCCGTCGGACCCCTTGCTGTGGAACTGCGGCAAGTACCTGCTGCGGCAGGGCCGAAAGGGTGGCGAGGAGAAGCGTCTGGAGGACCTGCGCAAGGCCCGCCAGTACCTGGACCGGCAGATCGCCCAGCTGAGTCGGGGAGGTGAGTGACCGGGATCACTGAAATGTGGGGATAGAGGGGCTGGCGCCGTCCTTAGGGGCGGCGCTAGCCTTATCTTGTACGTAGCCGACCACCCAACTCACAAAAGGAACGTGACATGAGCAACACGGACACCGCCCCTGCCGAGGCCTACGCCGAGAAGGTGGACCGCATCACCACCGAGCTTCTCGACGTCCTGCGCGACGTCCTCGGCCCGGAGCGCCGCCTACCCGAGCCGCTGGCCGTATACGCCCGCCCCGATGACCACGCCGTCACCGTGATCGACGGCGCGGGCCGCGAGCGCGTCGAGCTGACCGCGCGCCTGACGACGGCCGGCACGATCAAGGGCTACTCGGCCCGCCTCACTCACGGCGACCCTATCGGCCGTCGCTGGTCCGCGGCCGGCCCGGTCCGCGTGGACTGCTCAGAGGAGCCTGAGGAGCACCCCACCCTGACCTACGCCCTGCCCCTCATCGTCCGCCTGGAGTGCGGTGCTGAGCGGATGCAGGCCGCGCAGCTGGCCCTCGAGGCCGCCGGCCGCCCCGTCGAGGAGTGCGGCCCGAACATCGTCCTGCGCGATCCCTGCGCATGGGGGACTCGCACCGTCGCCACCATCGAGCTCGACCCCGACAACGGTGCCCTTCGCGTGCACGGCCGCGACGCCGGTGAGGTCTGCAAGGTCCTTCGCAAGGCCGACGTTTTCTAGTCCGCCACCACCACCACCACCACCACCACCACCACCACCACCACCTCCAGGAGAAACCATGAGCATCAAGAACACCATGACCAAGCAGGTTGCGGCCCAGATCGCCCGCCAGTGGCCGTACAGCCGCCTCAATGTGACGCGCACCAGCAGCGGAGAGTACGTGGCCGTCGGCCCGAACAGCGTCCAGCTCGCTGAGGACTACTGGTACGTCCCGCGTGAGGGGCCGCCGAGTCGGCGGCTCGGGTACGACGGTGTGGACCCCGTCGTCATCTCTGACACCCTCATGGAGGCGGTTGCTCACAACGGCAGAGCCTCCGTGAAGGACCGCGTGACCGCATTCGACTCCCGCTGCTCGGTGCGCAGCATCGGCGACGTCAGCGTGATAGAGCTTCCGGGCGGGGAGGGTGCGGTGATCACCCCGGCGGCCGGGTCCGTGGCCCTCACCTACGGGGAGGAGACTCACCAGATGCCGACCATCGGTCACGCCATCATGGCCGTTGGCGCGATCCTCTCCCAGGAGTAGTGACGCACGCCACTAAATACACCCCCAAAGCGGCTTGCTGTGGGGGGTGTATGCGTTCATACACTAGAGCCATGAGCACGAACCGCCCCACCCCCTCCGCCCAGATCGTCGCGATCGCCACCACCTTGGCCCTGATCGTCATTACCTTCGTCATCGCCCTGGCAGCCTTCGCCGCCGGCGCCTACCCGCACCGGAGCGTCGAGGAGCCGGCCCCGGCCGCGACTCAGGCCCCCGCCTCGCAGGTCGTCGAGGAGAGCCGCGAGGCAGTCGAGACCTCCCCGGCCGGCCTGATCGACCCCTCCACCGGCCGCGGCGCTGACTCCCCCACCTGCAAGCACTCGCCCAAGTCGCCCCGATGCCGCCTTGAGGGCGGGGCCGGCCTGTCCCGTACCCGCGGCGGACACGCCCTGCGGCCGGCCACTGACGGCCCCGAGGTCCTGCTCGACAGTGAGTGGGACGAGACCGGCCCGGCCGACATGCCCGGCCGCGCCCCCGGCCGTGGCGGCTGGGTCGGCGAGGAGGGCCCCTCCCGTGCCTGACTTTGCCCGCTGTCTTCCTGCCCCGCCCACCTCTCCTGTGGGCGGGGCCTTTGCGTGCTCGTGAAGGGGTCCAGGAGCCTCTCTGACGGCCTTTTAGGGGCGGGTAGGGCCGTCATACGGGCGGCGATGTTTTAGGCCGTCAGCCAGGCTTACACGGCCTCTGAGGGCGCGCCTCCCCGAAGGTGGGAGGGCAGCCTCGGAGACGGGTGTGGGTTAGAGGCCGTATACGCCCCGTAGACGGACTAGCGCCCCGGTACCTAGGTGCAGGTACCGGGGCGTAGGTGTTAGGCCGTCAGAGGGGCTTACAGGGCCGCCTGAAGGCGCTCCAGGACGAGTCGGGCCGAGGGGCCGTGCGCCGCGGCGGCCGCGTAGCGGTCCTGCCAGCGAGGCAGCTGGTGCGAGCCGTCGGTCCGGGTAGCGAACCAGGACCACACCGACAGGCCCCCAGCGGGGGAGTGGACCAGCTCGTCGGGGATACCGTCGAACGCAGAGGGGTCCTCGCGCAGGACCGTGGAGGCGGGGGCAGCGGCCCAGGCGGGGACCTGCTCAACGATGGCGACGGCGTAGCCGCCCAGCTCGGCCCAGGTCCGGGCGCGGCCCTCGCCCTGAACGCGGTAGGCGGGGGACGGGGAGGTGACGACGGAGATCGGCTGACCGGCCAGCGGGTGCGGGGAGCCGTTGGGCAGGGTGGCCGGGTGCAGGGCCGGCTCGTCGTCGCGTGAGTGGTCGATGACGCGGTAGGTGGTCCGATGGCTGTCGGTCTGGCTGAGGGAGTAGCGGTTGCTCATGGGTAGGAGTATGCACGCATACGGGCGGGGAGCGCAAATCGGCCCGGCCGGGAACCTGGGAGAATCCTGGGAACGTAGTGTGGCGCCAGCCACGTTGCCCCTCTATAGTTATGGCTTACTCCCCCCTACGGGGG
>ERZ772978.37-NODE-37-length-58368-cov-210.499_pt1 | contig 58368 bp, 38 predicted proteins | sample MGYA00511675_ERZ772978 | MGnify/ENA primary metagenome ERZ772978 (study PRJEB29015, sample SAMEA2738092) | human oral metagenome | biome: human oral; feature: human-associated habitat; material: saliva | place: China | collected 2156 ... | reverse complement strand
AGGCCTCGTCGGCGGTGTGGGCGAGCTTGACGCCGCCGGCCTTGCCGCGGCCGCCCGTCTTCACCTGAGCCTTGACGACCAGCAGCGAGGCCCCCTCAGCCAGGAGTTCACGCGCGCCCTCGCGCGCCTCGTCGGGGGTTGACGCCAGGCGGTAGTCGAGCACGGGCACGTCGCGCTCCTTGAACATCTGCCGGGCCTGGTACTCGTAGAGATCCACCTTATTCCCTCCGTTGAACGTGGTGTGGTCAGCGCAATAATTCTAACGTGCGACCGGCACGAACGCGCCATTTCCTCCCATTATCAAGGCTTGTCACGGCCTTGACCGGAACGCAATTTCGCTTTATCAATGCTTTGCGTTGCGGGGCGGATCGGGGTCGTATCTCCCGCGGGCCAGGCGTTGTCACATCGACATCTGATGCCTCTTAATGCGGCATGACGGGCCCAGACAAATTTCGCACGTAATTTCCCTCGGTCATTTTTCGAGACCCCCCGAAAACGTTGCAATTCCAACGACATGAATTCAAAATTTGAACTAATCGCAGGGGAATTACGTGCGAAATTGCTGATTGACAGCCACAACTGGGCCACATGCAGCAAACCCGTCAGGACCACAGAGCCAGACCGCCGCCCGGCACGCAGCGGACCGGGCCCAGACAAATTTCGCACGTAATTTCCCTCGGTCATTTTTCGAGACCCCCCGAAAACGTTGCAATTCCAACGACATGAATTCAAAATTTGAACTAATCGCAGGGGAATTACGTGCGAAATTGCTGATTGACAGCCACAACTGGGCTACATGCAGCAAACCCGTCAGGACCGGAGGGCCAGGCTGCGGTGCCCGTGGGCGGTGGCAGGGCCTGGCCGGACAACGAGCCGACGCGCCGAGCAAAGCTCGCGGCGCGGACGGCTCGCGGGCGGGCCGCCGCCCACGGGCACACCAAGCAGCCCGGCCCAGCAGGAAAAGCTAGGACATCTTCTCCATCGGGGCCATGCGCACGAGGAGACGCTTCTCGGCCATGCCGAAGCGGATGCGAGCCACGGTGCGCGGCCCCTCCCCCTCGACGCCGGTGACGGTGCCCGCACCCAGGGTCGCGTGCTTGACACGGTCCCCGACCTTGAGCGAGAGCACCGGCTTCTCCTCGGCGGGCTTGGCTGCGGGAGTCACGCCCATCCGGGTCACTGTGCGTGCGCCGGCCGTCTGCGTGGCAGCGCCTCCGCGCCCCGACCCGAAGGCACCGGCGTCGCGCTCACCCCACGGGTCGCGCCCCTCGAAGCGACTGGAGCGCCCATAGGCCCCGGAACCATAGGAACCGGAACCATACGAACCCCCGTAGGAGGCGCGCATACGCTCCCCGGATGTGGCCGCGCGGCGCACGTCGAGGAGCTCGGCGGGGATGTCGTCGAGGAAGCGCGAGGGCGGCATCTCTTGCGGCGTCCCCCAGGCGCTGCGCACCGCCGCGCGCGTCAGGTAGAGGCGTTCGCGCGCACGCGTGATCGCCACATACGCCAGGCGGCGTTCCTCCTCCAGCTCGCTCTCATCCCCGAGGCTGCGCTGGTGCGGGAAGGTGCCGTCCTCCATGCCGGTCACGAAAACCGCCGGGAATTCGAGGCCCTTCGCGGTGTGGACGGTCATGAGCGTGACCTGTCCGCCGCGCTCGCCTTCGGCGGGCACCTGGTCCGAGTCGGCGACGAGGGCGACGCGCTCGAGGAAGTCCGCGAGGGTCCCGCCGGGCGCATCGGCCGCGAAGGCCCCGGCGACCGAGTGCAGTTCCGCCAGGTTTTCCACGCGCGAGGCATCCTGCGGATCCTCGCTGCGGCGCAGCTCCGCCAGGTAGCCGGTGCGGTCCAGGACCTCCTCGAGGATGTCGGCCTGGGATGCGCCGCGCGCTTCGGCGGCTCGCAGCGTCTCGATGAGCCCCCAGAAGGCGGCCGCGGACTTCGCGGCGCGGGCGGTGATGCCCAGGACCTCGGGCGCCGTCTCGGGCGCGCTCTCGGAGGGGACGGGGGACGAGGCCGGGGCCGCAGCCGCGCTCGAATCCGCAGCCGCGCTCGCATGTGCACCGTCGCGAGCACCCGGGTTCTCCCCCGCCGCACCGCCCGAGGAAACGGATACGGAAGAATCGGCCGAGGCCTGGTCCGTGGAAGCGGAACGGGCCAGCGCGTCGACGTCGATTCCCTCGCCCTCACCGGCGGGGCGCCCGGCGCGCAGCCACAGGTGGCGCAGGGCAGCGCCAAACGAGATGCCGTGGCGGGCGGCGTGCGCGGCGATGGCTTCTTCGGCCTTCGCGCCGATACCGCGCTTGGGGACGTTGAGGACACGGCGGGCCGCGACCGTGTCGTCGGGGTTGGAGATGACCTGCAGGTAGGCCAGTGCATCCTTGATTTCGCGGCGCTCGTAGAAGCGGGTGCCGCCGACGACGCGGTACGGGATGCCCTGGCGCACGAGGAGTTCCTCCAGTGCGCGGGACTGCGCGTTCGTGCGGTAGAAGACCGCGATGTCGCCCCAGTCGACGCCCGAGTCCGCGAGGCGGTCGATCTCGCCGACGACGAAGCGCGCCTCGTCATGCTCGGAATCGGCGGCGTCCAGCGTGATGAGCGCGCCGTCGCCCGAGGCCGTCCACAGGTTCTTCGCGCGCCGCCCCGTGTTGCGAGCGATGACGGCGTTCGCGGCCGACAGGATGTTCTGCGTCGAGCGATAGTTCTGCTCCAGCAAGATGGTGCGAGCGCCCGTGAAGTCGCGTTCAAACTCCTCGATGTTGCGGATCGTGGCACCGCGGAACGCGTAAATCGACTGGTCGGAGTCGCCCACGACTGTCAGCTCGGCGGGCGTGACCCCATCGGACCCATCCCCCACGAGGGCGCGCACGAGGACGTACTGCGCATGGTTCGTGTCCTGGTACTCGTCGACCAGGATGTGGCGGAATCGCCGGTGGTAGTGCTCGGCGATCAGCGGGTTGTCGCGCAGCAGGTCGACCGTGCGCATGATGAGGTCGTCGAAGTCCAGCGCGTTCGAGGCGCGCATGCGCTTGTCGTACTCGACGTAGGCGTCGGCGACGATGCGAGAGACGGGGTCTTTACCAGCCGTCTCGGCGTAACGCTTCGGGCCGATCAGCTCGTTCTTCGCGTCCGAAATGCGCGCCGCCACCATCTTTGGGGTGAAGCGCTTAATGTCCACGTCCTGGGCTTTGAGGACCATCTGGATGAGACGCTGGGAATCCTGCGCGTCGTAGATCGTGAACGACGAGGACAGCCCCGCCGCCTCGTGCTCGTAGCGCAGCAGGCGCACGCACGCCGAGTGGAAGGTCGACACCCACATGCGGCGTGCGTCGTCCCCCACGAGGGCGCCCGCGCGCTCGCGCATCTCGGCGGCTGCCTTGTTCGTGAAGGTGATCGCCAGAATCTCCCCAGCCCGCGCGCGGCCCGTGGCCAGCAGGTAGGCGATGCGGTGCGTGAGCACGCGCGTCTTGCCGGAGCCCGCGCCGGCGAGGATCAGCAGCGGCGAGCCCGCGTGGGTGACGGCCTCGCGCTGGCGGTCGTTAAGGCCGCGCGTGAGCGACTCGGGGTCCACGCCGGGGCGGCGGGGTTCGCCCCACGCGGGCACGGACGAGGCCGGGGCAGCCTCCCACGCGGAGGCCTCCCCCGAGCCCCCACCGGGGACGGCAATGTCGGGCCAGCCGCCGTCGTAGTCGGCGCCCAGCGCGTCCTCCACGTCGAAGGCGGGCACCTCCGGCGGCACGTAGTCGTCCTGGCGGCCCCCATCGGGGCCGATCAGGAAACCAAGGTCAGGCAAAGAAGTCGCGTCACTCATCGTCTCCAAGCCTAAACCGCCCCACCCTCAGCTGCGGCACTCACCCCGGGTGGCGCCAGCCACGAACGGCCAGATGGGGTGGGCGGGCCGCGACAGGCGGCACGCGACGAGGCCGGGGCGCCCCGCGCTGAGACGCGATAGAAACCCCGGCCTCGTACCAGGAGCTACTTCTTGCGGTACAGCGACTTGGTCGCGTACACGGGCTCGGTGGTCACCTGGATGCCGAGGGAACGGAAGATACCTTCGTCCACGGGGCCCAGGATGACGGACTCGTGCACGTCGCAGTCGCGCAGGGCGCACAGCTGGTCGAGGGCGCGGCGCGCGTTGTCGTCACCGTTGGCGGACACGGCCAGGGCGATGAGGACCTCGTCGGTGTGCAGGCGCGGATTGCGCGAGCCCAGGTCGTGGGTCTTCAGGCGCTGGATAGGCTCGATCGACTGGGGAGCCAGGAGCTGGACCTCGTCGGGCAGGCCCGCGAGCTTCTTGAGGGCGTTGAGGAGCATCGCCGAGGAGCAGCCCAGCAGCGCCGACGTCTTGCCCGTGACGATCTGGCCGTCAGGCAGCTCGATCGCGGCGGCCGGCTCGCCCGTGGCCTCGGCCAGCTCGAGGGCCGGACGCACGACCGGGCGGTCCATGCGGCCCACGCCCACGCGGCTCATGAGCAGGGAGATGCGCGCCGACTGCACGGGCTCGCTCATCTCCTTCTTCTCGGTCACGAGGGCCTTGTAGTAGCGGCGGATGATCTCTTGGCGCGAGGCCTCCCTGCAGGCCTCGTCGTCGACGATGCAGTGGCCCGCCATGTTGACGCCCATGTCCGTGGGGCTCTTGTAGGGGGAGGATCCGAGGATCTTCTCGAAGAGGCGGTTGAGGACCGGGAAGATTTCGACGTCACGGTTGTAGTTGACCGTCTTGATCCCGTAGGCCTCCAGGTGGAAGGGATCAATCATGTTGACGTCGTCGAGGTCGGCGGTTGCCGCCTCGTAGGCGATGTTCACCGGGTGATCCAGCGCAATGTTCCAGATCGGGAAGGTCTCCCACTTCGCGTAGCCGGACTCGATCCCGCGCTTGTGGTCGTGGTAGAGCTGCGACAGGCAGGTCGCCATCTTGCCGGAGCCCGGCCCGGGAGCGGTCACGACGACGAGGTCGCGGCTGGTCTCAACGTACTCGTTGGCGCCGTAGCCCTCGTCCGAGACAATGCGCTCGACGTCCGAGGGGTAGCCGGGGATCGGGAAGTGGCGGTAGACGCGGATGCCGAGCTTCTCGAAACGCTCCTTGACCTCTGCGGCAGCCTTGTTGTCGTCCGTCCACTGCGTGATGACGACAGAACCGACGTACAGGCCGCGCTCGCGGAACTCGTCGATCTGGCGCAGGACCTCGTCGTCGTAGGTGGTGCCCATGTCGGCGCGGACCTTGCGGCGCGCGAAGTCCTTGGCGTTGACGGCGACGATAATCTCGACCTCGTCGGCCAGCTCGCGCAGCATACGCACCTTGTTGTCGGGTGTGAATCCGGGCAGGACGCGCGAGGCGTGCATGTCGTCGATCAGCTTGCCACCAAACTCCAGGTACAGCTTTCCACCGAACTCGCCGCGTCGTTGGGCGATGTGTCGAGACTGCATCTCGACGTAGTGATCACTATCAAAACCGATGCGGTGCATGCATCCTCCGAGGTCGCGGAAATAAAAGAGGCCGTCCGTGCGGGGCGGTCAGGCGCAGTCGCGCCCTCGGGGTTCCATTGTAAGGGCGGCGGCGTGCCACCTTACGGATGGCGCGCGCGAAAGGGGGCTGACCTCACACGATGTGGCGCTGCATCGCCCAGCGCGTCAGCTCGTTGCGGTTAGAGAGCTGGAGCTTGCGCAGGACCGCGCTCACGTGGGTTTCCACGGTCTTGATAGAGATGAACAGGTCGTGGGCGACTTCCTTGTAGGTGTAGCCGCGGGCGATGAGGCGCATGACCTCCTGCTCGCGGGCGGAGAGCAGGTCCAGCTCGCTGTCGGTCATGGAGACCTCGCCGGTCCCGAAAGCATCCAGCACGAAGCCGGCCAGGCGCGGGCTGAAGGCCGCGTCCCCGGCGGCCACGCGCCCGATAGCCTCGACGAGGTCGGGCGTGGAGATCGACTTGGTGACGTATCCGCGAGCGCCCGCCCGGATGACCTGGACGACGTCTTCGGCGGAGTCAGAGACGGACAGGGCCAGGAAGTGCAGGCCCTCGATGTCGCGGCAGGCACTGGCGACTTCGGCGCCGCCTCCGCCGTTGCCGCCGGGCAGGTGCACGTCGAGGAGGGCGACGTCGGGGGTCAGGGCGCGGCAGGCGGCGATGGCGCCTTCGACGTCGGAGGCGTCCCCGACGATCTCGAGGTCGGCCCCGGAGTTTTCGAGTTCGGATCGCACCCCGGCGCGAACCATGGGGTGATCGTCGATGACGAGGATGCGGATGGTCACTGTGTCCTCCCGGTCGGGGCTGTTTGTTCCAGGATATCGGAGCGGGGAACGCTCAGGGCGATTTCGGTTCCGCGCGCGAGACGCCTGATCGTGGCCTCTCCCCCGGCGCGGCGCATGCGCCCCACGATGGAGTCGCGCACGCCGTGGCGGTCGGGGGCGATGGTGGCGGGCTCGAAGCCCGCGCCGCTGTCCTTGATGAAGGCCTCCACGGCCTGGGGGCGCACCTCGACGTAGACGGAGACGGGCGGGGCGCCGTGGCGCACGGCGTTTTGGCAGGCCTCGGCGAGGGCGGCGACGAGGGCGAGCTCACCGGGACCCGGCCGCATGTCGCCGACGACGACGACGCTGATGGGCACGCCGTAGCGGCTCTCGACACCAACGACGGCCTCTGTGACGGCGGCCTCGAGGGAGTCGGCGGCCTGGGCGTGGCCCGTGTAGAGCCAGGCGCGCAGCTCGCGCTCCTCCGTCAGAGCGATGGCGCGCACGCGGGCGGGGTCTTCGGCGGAGGCACGGATGAGGGTCAGGGCCTGGAGGACGGAGTCGTGCAGGTGGGCGGCGATGTCGGCGCGCTCGGCGTCGCGCACGCGCTGGGCTTGGGCCTGGGACAGGTCCTTCGTGGTGCGCAGCCACATGGGCACGAGGGCGAAGAGGACGCCGGCGACCAGGGCCGCGCCGATGAGGCCGCCGCGCAGCAGGATGACGGGCGGGTTGTCGCGTGAGGCGACCATGACGACGCCGAGGCTGAGCAGCGCGATGCCGCCCAGGACCGCCCCGATGAAGCGCACAGAGCGCCAGTTGCGCACCTCGCGGCTCTGACTCCACACCAGGGTAATGCCGGCGATGATCGAGATGATGGAGCCCATGTCGCGCCAGTCGAGGGTGCTCGTCGCGTTGAGGATGATGCCGGCCACGGCGGCGACCAGGAGCCCCACGCCCGTCGCGATCATGCGGTTACGCGCGACCTGTGCGGCCCGCTCCTCTCGCAGGCGCACGAGGCCGGGGCTGAGCGTACCCGACGCCGAGGCCTCGGGCGTATCCTCGGGGACCGTCACCCACAGCCACAGGTAGGCGACGGCGCCCACGCCGAGCACGGTGAAGCCGATGAGCGTGACGCGCACGAGGAGCACCGGTATCCCCAGGTGCACGGCCAGGCCCGAGCAAACGCCCCCCATCCAGGGGGTGGGCATGTCGGGGCTGGAGGAGGTCGCGCGCACGAGCGGAGGCCTGGCGGGGGGCGCCGGAATGGGCGGCGTCCACCCCGGTCGGGGGTAACTCTCGGGTCTGCTCACCCTCCCATTGTGGCACGCCCGGGCAGGAGGCCAGGGGTACCCCCGAGACAATCAGGGGCCGTTCAGGGGGTCCCCTACTGTCGGAGCACCCCTGTTGTTTGGTTGAGTAGTGGTATCGATCCACGCATCGTGGATCCCATCGAGAGGAAGTGCACCATGAGTTGGTCTCACGGTCCGTCGGACCCCAGCGGCAACTACCAGCAGCGCCCGCCCCGCAACAGGTTCTTTGAGTCCATGCGTGGCTCGGGATGGTACCGCGCTCAGCCTCGCGTCGTCGGCGGCGTCTGCTCGGGCGTGGCCGCACGCACCGGGTGGGACATGTCCCTCGTGCGAGTGCTGACCGTCCTCGCCGCGTTCTTCATCCCCTTCGTGCCCCTCGCCTACGCGCTCTGTTGGCTCCTGCTGCCCGAGGCCCAGGACGGCCGCATTCACCTGGAGGAGGCCCTCGAGGGCCGCTTCGATATCGCCGTTGTCGGCGGCATTGTCCTCGGCCTGTTCTCCCTGTCGTCCCTCATCCCCTCTGCGGGCCTCATCTTCGGGGGCGCCGGCATCGGATTTGGCTCCTTCTTCGCGCTCGCCATCATCGGCGGCCTCATCGGCCTCGTGTATCTCGTCGTGGCCAGCGCCAGCTCGTCGAACAAGCGGCGCGGCCCGGGAGCCTCCGGCCAGCAGTACGGGACCCCGCAATACGGGACCCCGCAGTACGGGACCCCGCAGTACGGGACCCCGCAGTACGGCGGCCAGCAGGGCGCCTCGCCGGCGGGGGACACCGCCCCTTTTGGGGGAACCACCCCGTCCGCTAGCGACGCGGGTCCCGCGTCGCCGGGGCAAACGAACCCCGAGCACCCCGCCGGATACCCCTTCTACGGGGTCCCGGCAGACTCCCCCAGCGCCTCCGGGGCCCCCGGCGCGCAGGCCGGGCCGCGCCCGGCCGCCACCCGCCCCTCCCAGCCCCACCCGGGCTGGAGGCCCCCCGCGGGCCCGCCCACGCCTCGTCAGTGGACCCCGCGTCCCGCGCCGACCCACCGGCCCCGCACGGTGTCCGCGCGCGCGAACCTGGCTATCACGGGCCTCCTGGTCCTCGTCGCTGCCGCCGTCTTCGCCGGCATCTACATGGTTGACAAGGGACCCTCCATCCCCTTCATCACGGCCGCGACACAGTCCCAGACGATCGCGCGCATCATCGTCATCGGAGGCGGCGTGTGCCTGATCATCGTCGGCCTCTCCCTCGCGATCGCGGCCCTGCGCGACCGCAGCGCCGGCTGGCTCACGACCCTGTCCATTCTCGGAATCATCGTCGCGCTGCCCACCGCCGCCATCGGCACGGAGGCCACGCAGGGCGCGATCACCACGATCGGCTCCACGATCCAGAATCCGGCCAGCGACAAGACGGTGGATTGGACCGTCAGCTCCGTGCAGGGCTCGAGCCCAGTGGGCACCGTCACGCTCGACCTGAGCGGCGCCCCCGCGGGCACCACCAAGTCGATCACCGTGAGCTGGCAAGCCTGGCAGAACCTGACGATCAAGGTCGCCGAGGGGCAGCCCGTCCAGATCGTGTGCCAGTCAAGCATCGATTCCCTGGCCACGAACATGGACGACGACGGCTGGGCCGCTCCGCTGAGGGACTGCTCCGACAAGACGGCGGCCTCCCCCTCGTGGGGCAAGTCCTCTCTCGGCGGCATCACAGTGCTCATCACGCAAGACGCGGAGTTGGAGAACCTGACGATCCTGCAGACCCCGGATTCGTCCGGCACGTGGGGTTCCACGCCGGCGCCGACGCCCAGCGTGACGCCGAGCACGACACCCAGCCCCACCCCGTCCCCTACCCCCACCGGCTCCCAGTCGGGTAACTGAGGAAGGATCACGACAATGACCACCTCGAACGACGACCAGACCACGCAGCTGCCCGAATTCGACGCAACGACGCCGCTGCCCACGATCCCCGACGCGATCCCGGACGCGACGGTTGAGATGCCCACGTCGGATCCCCTCGCGGTCTTCCGCGACGCCCCGACCACGCAGATGCCCTCCGAGCCGGCCCCGGCGGGCGGTTCCACCGGGGCGGGCGCGCGCACGGCCTTCGATCCGGCTTCCACGGGCGAGTCCGTTCCCGCCTCCGACGAGGCCGGGGCTGGCCTGGGCGCTCAGGCCGCCTCGGGTGGCGCGGCTGGGGCCGCGGGCACGTCGGGCGCTCACGCGCCCGGGGCTCAGGCTTCAGGAGCCCAGACGTGGAGCGCTCCCGCGTGGCCCGCCAACATCCGCGACCTGCCCGAGGCGCCCAGCAGGGGCGTGCGCGTCGGCGCGTTTGTCTGGGCGGTCCTGGTGTGCATGGTCGGGGCATTCCTGATTGCCGAGGCCTACATCTCGACCTTCAACCTGCCGGTGCTCGGCATCAGCGCCGTCGCCGCGATCGGCGTCATCCTGATCATCACGGCGCTCTTCTCGGGACGGTCGAAGAAGCGGAAGGACACTGCGGCGCAGGCGTCGGGCGCCGCGGATGCGATCCGCACGGACTAGGCGCGTCGAGATCGCCGCGACGCGGCGTCGCAAACGGGGTGGGCCCGGGAACCATCGGTTCCCGGGCCCACCCCGTGTCTCGTAGCGAGAAGCCTCCGATCAGAGCAGATCCAGCATGGCCGGAGCCACCAGCTTCAGCACGTTCTCGCGGCCTTCCTTGGCGTTGGAAGCATCCACCGCGAAGGCGGCCATCTGCTGGCAGGTCGCCAGGTCGTGCATACGCAGGGCCGCACGAACCGCGTTGACCTTCGAGGGTGCCATCGACAGGGAGGCGACACCCAGACCGGTGAGGACCAGGGCCAGCAGCGGGTCGCCGCCGGCCTCGCCACACACGCCGATCGGCTTGCCGGTCGCGCGACCGCCGTTGCAGGCATGACGGATCATCTCCAGGACGGCGGGCTGCCACGGGTTGAGCAGCGGCGCCAGGTTGCCGTCCAGGCGGTCCGCCGCCATCGTGTACTGCGTCAGGTCGTTCGTGCCGATGGACGCGAAGTCCACGATCGACAGGAGCTGCTCGGCGCGCAGGGCGGCAGCGGGCACCTCGATCATGATGCCGACCTTGGGCAGGCCGTAGCCTCGCGCCTTATCCGCGAACCACGTGGCTTCGCTGGCGGTGGCGACCATGGGGGCCATCACCCACAGTTCCGCGCCGGTCGCCTTGTAGGCGGCCGCGAGGGCCTGCAGCTGCGTGTCGATGAGATCCTCACGCCTCTGGCACAGGCGCAGGCCGCGCACGCCCAGGGCGGGGTTCTCCTCGGCACCCAGATCCGCGAAGCTCAGCGGCTTGTCCGCGCCAGCATCCAAGGTGCGCACGACAACGCGACGGTCACCGAAGGCCTGCAGGACCTTCGTGTAGGTGTCCGTCTGCTCCTCCAGCGAGGGAGCGTCCGCGCGTTCCAGGAACAGGAACTCGGTGCGGAACAGGCCCGACCCCTCCAGGTCCACCTTGGAAGCCTTAAGCGCGTCGTCGACCGTACCGATGTTGGCCAGGAGCTTGACGGGGTAGCCGTCGAAGGTCGCGCCCTTGCCGGTCGAGCCGGCCAGCGCCTGCGCCCGGCGCAGCGAGCGCTCCTTCAGCAAGGAGATCTCGTCCTCGGTGGGAGCGATGATGACCTCGCCGACGCCGCCGTCGAGGGCCAGGACGGTGCCCTCCTCGACGTCCATGATCCCCCCGGCCTTGACGATCGCGGGAATGCCCAGCTGGGCGGCCAGGATCGCCGTGTGCGAGGTGGGGCCGCCGACCTCGGTGATGATACCGAGGACGGTCTCCGGGTTCAGGGTCGCGGTCTCGGCCGGAGCCAGGTCGCGCGCCACCAGGATGACCGTGCCGTCGAACGCGGGGACGCCCGGCTCGGGCAGTCCGCGCAGCTCACAGATCGCGCGGTCGCGCACGTCATACAGGTCGGTCGCACGCTCCGCCATGTAGCCGCCCAGGCTGCGCAACATCTGCGCGTAGTCCTCGACCGCGTCGTGGACAGCCTGGGTGATACCGAGGCCCTTCTTCAGCTTCTTGTCGACGGCCTTAGCCAGGCCACGGTCGCCCGCGAGCTGAGCGGTGGCCTTCAGGATTGCCTTCGTCTCTTCCGGCGCCTTCGCCGCGCGCTCGCTCAGGCGCGAGGCGACAGCTGCGAGCGCCTCGCGGACACGCGCGCCGTCGGCGGCAGCATCGACGCTGCCCGGCTCCGACGTGTCAACGCCGGGTGCAGGCTGAACGATAGCGGCGGGCGCAGCAGCGGTGCCGGCGGAGACGCCAATCCCGTGCAGGACGTCATGCGTCGCCATTAGCTCACTCCTGGTCGAGGTCGCGCGAGAGCAGCTCGACGAGCGAGTCGAGCACCGCGCCCGCGGAATCATCCTCGGTGGACAGGGTGACGACGTCGCCGTGCTTGGCGCCCAGGGTCATGATCTCGAGGAGCGACGCGGCGTCGGCCTCCTCGCCATCAAACGCGATGGTCACCTCGACGCCGGAGTCATCAACGGCCTCGGCGAGGACGGAAGCGGGACGCGCATGGAGGCCAACGGAGGAACCAATTGCAACGGTGCGGGAAATCATAGTCGTTCCTTTCGAATGCGGGTATGTCCATCGTTAGACACGTGGACCCGTACCGCTCATACTATGACGTAGTGCACTCATTTGAAAACTCCATCCCACAACGCGGCTAGATGGGATGCATCACCCTCATAAATGGCGAAAAACTATGCGAGAGGCGCCCCCACCACGACGCTGACCGGCCCTGCCCGATCGAGCCCGCCCCGGCCTCGTCGCACCGATGGGCGGCCACGCGCGCCCTCACCGACTAGACTGGAGAAGTACCAACGAAAGGAAAGCGAGCATGAGCTCCCGCGAACCTACGCTGGCCGACGTCGCTCAGCTCGCTGGCGTCAGTCCGACGACCGTCTCGCGCGTCCTCAACAACCGCGGCTACCTGTCAGAAAAAACCAAGCGCTCCGTGGCAGACGCCATCGACACCCTGGGATACCGCCCCAACTCGCTGGCGCGCGCCCTCCACGGCAAGAGCACCCAGACCGTTGGATTGATCGTTCCCGCCGTGTCCCTCCCCTTCTTCGGAGAACTCGCCGTCGAGGTCGAAAACGCACTGGCCGACGCCGGCTACCGCATCCTGATCTGCAACTCGATGGGACGAGCCGAGCGCGAACGCGAATACCTGTCCCTGCTCGTGGGCAACCGCGTGGACGGCATCATCTCCGGCGCGCACAACGAGGGCCTGAGCGAATACGACACGATCCGCATGCCCCTGGTCACCATCGACCGCGAGCTCAGCCCGTCGATCCCGAACGTGCGCTGCGCGAACCGGGAAGCGGGCGCGATGGCTACGCGCGCGCTCCTCGAGGCGGGGTGCCGCCACCCGCTGCTCCTGACGTCCCGCTTGGGGCCACGCAACCTGCGCGAGGCCGGCTTTCGCGCCGAGGTCGAGCGGGCCGGCTTGGAGGCGCGCGTCATCACCGTCCCCTTCGATACGCCGACCCCGCAGCGCTTCGCAATGGTGCAGGGCAGCCTCGACCAGGCGCGCACCGACGCCCCCATCGACGGCATCTTCGCCACGGACGACCTGGCCGCCGCGGAGGTCCTGGAGTGGGCGCGCAACCGGGACCTGTCGGTGCCCGGCGACCTGTCCGTCATCGGTTTCGACGGCACCGAATCCATGCGCCGCGCCCTGCCTCACCTGGCGACGATCAGGCAGCCCATCAGCCAGATCGCCCAGGCCGCCGTCGACATCCTCCTCGAGCAGATGGAGGGCGCGGCCAGGCGCCCCATCGACGAGGCCGGGGCACCCGCCCCCACGATCGAGTTCCCGGGAACGCTGATCCGGGGGCGGTCGATCAGCGCCTGAGCACCTCACGTGCTGCGAGATGGTCACCGCTCATCGCTGACCCGGTTTATTTCTTGCCCCGCGAGGGCCCACAGGTCCGCACGCGGATAGGTTATCCGCATCCGGATAGGTTATCCGCATCCGGATAGGTAAAACATCGTCATAACCTATCCGCGTATGCAGAACCTATCCGCATGTTCGCCACCTCTCGACATGTTCGGCCCTGATGGGTGAGCAGGTCACCTGTCTGCGCGTTCGGCCTGATGTGTGAGCAGGTCGCCTGTCTGCGCGTTCGGCCTGATTGTGAGCAGATCACCTATCCCCTCCGATCGTCACCGTCGGCTGCTTCCCCCACATTTCGCATGCAATTCGGCTACCCGAACTTTTCGACAGGCCCGCAAACGTTGGAATTGCAACACCCATATTTCAATGCATGAAAGGTTTACAGGGAAATTGCATGCGACATTGTTGGGAAACCACTCGCTGTGGCCACACCTAGACGAGAGCAGAAAAAAGGTGGGTGGCACCGCTGCTGGTGCCACCCACCCGTTACGTCGGGAGTGACTCCCGGCTCAGGCCTCCTTAGGAGCCACCTCGAGCAGCTGGTCGCCGCGCAGAATCTGCCCGCTCGCGAGCGGCGTGACAGCGCCGAACTTCTTCTTGTTCGTCACGACGACGGGCGTGATGGTCTCGTAGCCGGCGGCGCGGATCACGCCGAGGTCCACCTCGGCGAGCACGTCGCCGCGGCGCACGACGTCGCCCTTGGCGACGCGGGGCGTGAAGCCCTTGCCGTCCAGCTTGACGGTGTCCATGCCGACGTGGATGAGGACCTGGACGCCGGAGGCGGACTTGAGGCCGTAGGCGTGGCCGGTCGGGAAGGCGACGGTCACGGTGCCATCGAAGGGTGCGACGACGAGGCCGTCGGCGGGCTCGATGCCGATGCCGGGGCCGAGCATGCCCTTGGCGAAGGACTCGTCCTTGACCTGCTCCAGCGGAACCACGGTGCCCGCGAGGGGCGAGGCGACGGAGAGATCAGCCTTGGCCTCGTCAGAGAAGGACGGCGCGGCGGCGGGCGCGGCGGCAGGAGCCGCACCGCCAGCGGGAGCCGCGACCGCGGCGGCCACGACGGCCTCCTTCTTCGCGGGCGCGCGGCCCTCCATGTCGGCCTTGCCGCGCGTCATGGCGTAAGCGAAGGTGATGCCGAAGGACAGGACGAAGACGAGGACCTCGAGGGCCAGGTAGGCGGGGATCGACTTGGGGATGATCGACACGAAGCCGACGAAGCCGGCGGCACCCAGGGCCTGACCGCGCACGTTCAGCAGGGCGACGCCCGCGGAGCCGATGGCGGACGCGACCATGGCGCAGTAGAAGGGCCAGCGCAGGCGCAGGTTGACGCCGAAGATGGCGGGCTCGGTGATTCCGAAGACTGCGGAGACGCCACCGGCGCCGGCCAGACCCTTGAGCTTGGCGTCGCGGGTCTTGAAGAAGACGGCCAGGGCTGCAGCGCCCTGCGCGACGTTCGCCATGGAGGCAATCGGGAAGATGAAGTCGCCGACGCCACCGTTGGAAGGAAGCAGCGGGATTTCAATGGCGGGGAAGGACTGGTGCAGACCGGTGACGACGATGGCACTGTAGAAGAAACCGAAGATGAGTCCACCGAAGACACCGAGCGTCGTGTACGCCCAGTTGATGCCGTAGGTCAGGTAGTTGGAGAGCTCGCGGGTGATGGGGCCGACGACGACGAAGGCCAGGAAGCCGGTGATCAGCAGCGTGATGAGCGGGGTGAGCAGGAAGTCCGCGGTGCCCTTAAGGACCTTGTGGAGGCTCTTCTCGATGAGGCACATGATCCAGGTGACGACCAGGGTGGGGATGACCATCGCCTGATAGCCGACCTTGGTGACCTCAAGGCCAAAGAGATTCCACACGGGGGACTGGTCCGTGTAGGCCCAGAACTTGGCGGCGGCCGCGGCGTCCGTCATGGAGTAGGCGGACAGCAGCGAGGGCGACACCATGGCGGCGCCCATCGCGGCGCCCAGATAGGTGTTACCGCCGAAGCGCTTGGCGGCGGAGAATCCGACGAGAACGGGCAGGAACGCGAAGGCAGCGGAGGAGACGAGGTTGATGAGCGCGTCGTAGTCGGTCATCACCGGGAACATCTGAATAACGGACTGGTCGCCGAAGAGGCCCTTGGCCGTAAGCACCGAGTGGAGGGCCATGAGAAGACCGCCGGCGATCAGGGCCGGGAGAACCGGGACGAAGATGTCCGCGATCATCTTCACGAAGCGGGAGAAGATATTGCCGCCGGCCTCGGCCTCTTCCTTGGCCTCATCCTTGGAGACCTCGCGCACGCCGTGGTTTGCAACCATGTCGGCGTAGACCTGGTCGACATCGCCGGGACCGACGATGATCTGGAACATGCCGCCGGCGGCGAACGTGCCCTTCAGGTCTTCGTTGTCGTCGAGGGCTTGCTGGTTGATCTTGGACTCGTCCGCGATCACCAGACGGAGACGGGTTGCGCAGTGAGCCGCTGCGCTGATGTTGGAGGCTCCGCCGACAGCTTCGACGACCTCCCCTGCCACCTTGGCGTGATCCATCGCTGACCACATTCCTTTCTGAAAAACCCACGCAGTACGTCATTGTCCGCAGCGCGCTGGGCGGTGTGTAGCAATCGATTGACATATTAGGATGGCAGACCTCACTATGGCAAGGTGATGAGGGGAAATCTCACGCCAGCGACATGAGAAACCGCCCACATGGGACGAGGCCGTGGCCACTCAAGCAGCCACGGCCTCGTCCTTGGGTCGCTCAGTCGGCGCGCGCGGCGCTCACATTCGTCACGGAGGCGGCGCCCGAGAGCGCCACTCCTGCGCCCTCGCCGCGCAGGAAGGTGCGGGTCGTGAAGACGCGCGAGCCGTCGCCCAGGTAGATCTCGGTGATCGAGCGGTCGTGGAGGATCTCCACGCGGCGCGCCTCCCCCGCGTCCAGGGTGACGACGCGGCGGCCGCCGTGGGGGTAGCGAGTGCCGCTCAGGTCGACGGTGAGGCGTCCATCTTCAAGAGTGACCGACAGGCCCGACTCCTCGCCGATGCGCACGGACAGCGCCCCCTCGTAGGAGGCGTCGAAGGCCAGGCGCCACGAGCGCGACCCCGCCAGCTCGGCCACGCGGGCCCCGGCCTCGTCCCCGGGAGCGCCCTCAAGCGTGGCGGGTGCCAGTGGCAGGCCCGGCAGGTAGGGGCGGGCGATGACGCGGCCGCCGCGCAGGCTCAGGGCGCGCGGCGCGGTGAAGCAGTGCACCCAGCCACCGGTCTCGATGGAGGGCTGGTCGTCCTCGCTCGCGTTGCCTGCCCACCCGAAGAGGAGGGTCGGCAACGCCGGCGGCGTGGAGGCGGAGCGCGCCATGATCTGGGGCGCGTAGAACTCGGTGCCGCGGTCGAGCTCCTCGAAGGAGCCGTCGGCGCCCCGCAGCTCGGTTCCGACGAGCTCGCCGACGACGGCGACGCACGGGAAGATGTTCTCGAAGCCCTCGCGCTCGGGCGAAATACCCTGGGGGCAGAAAATCAACACGTCGTGAGCTCGGCCGGTCTCCTCGTCCGTCAGGCGCACCAGGTTGGGGCACTCCCACATGTAGCCGAAGGCGTCGAAGGCGCCGCCGGCGTCGGGGAAGGTCATCTCACCCTCGCACTCCCACGCGCGCAGGTCCGCGGAGCGGTAGAGCAGGACCGCGCCCGTGAGGCTGCCGCGCTGGACGCCCAGCAGCATCCGGTAGGAGCCGTCCGCGTCGCGCCACACCTGCGGGTCGCGGAAGTGCGCGGTGTAGCCCTCCGGCTGGCGGCCGATGATCGGGGGCACCTGCTTATCGAAGGTGACCATGTCGGTCGTCGTGACGACGCACTGGGTGGCCTCGCGCTCCCCCGTCTCGGCGTCCTTGTAGTTGCCGGTGTACCACAGCTCGACGTGATCGCCGACCTCGATGGCGGTGCCCGAGTAGGCGCCGTTCGCGTCCTGGTGGGCATCGGGAAGGATCGCGGGGGCATGGTAGTCCCAGCGGGTCAGGTCGCGGGAGGTGGCGTGGCCCCAGTAGACGAGCCTGCGCGGATGCTCGGGCGTGTACTGGAAGAAGGCGTGGTACGTCCCGTCGACCTCAATGAGGCCGTTCGGGTCGTTCAGCCGGCCCACCGGGGGCGCGACGTGGAAGAGCGGGTAGTCGGGATCGTGAGGGGCGCGCGACGAGGCCTCGGCAGCGAGGGCGGACGCGAGAAAATCTTCGGCCATGACCTCACGGTAACACCCCGGAGGAGACAAACGCGCGGGCGGGACGCTTCCGTCCCGCCCGCGCGCATTCACGCTCGCTCACCCTCGGCCACAAGGGGCGGCGTTGCAAGGAAAAACCCTGCTCAGGCCCCCGTGACGTCGTCGGGGTGAACGTCCGCGTAGCGGGCAAGCTCCTCCTCGACGATCGCTTCGTCAAGCTTGACGAAGACCGGCGTGGGCTTGGCGATCGGGGTGCCGGGCGTGATCGGGTGGCGCTCCCAGGTGGGAACGTGCGTGTAGTCGCCGGTGATGATCGGGTAGCCGTTTCGCCCCTCGAAGTCGGCGGGCAGGACCTGCGGGTCGAGCTCTTCGACCTCCTCGATGCGGGGCATGGGCGCGATCGCGCCCTCACCGCCCATGACGCGGTCGATGTCGTTGGCCGCGTGGGGCAGGAACGGGGAGAGCATGAGGTTGAGGTCCGCGACGGCCTGGGCGAGGGTCCACAGGACAGTGGCGAGGCGCTCACGCTGCTCGGGGGCCTTGAGCTTGAAGGGCTCGGTGTCGGTCACGTACTTGTTGGCCTCGCCCACCAGGCGCATGGCCTCGGACAGCGCCGCCTTCTGACGGTGGTGGCGGATCAGGTTTCCGACGGTGGCAAAACCGGCCTCGACGGCATCCAGGAGGGCGCGGTCGATGTCCTGCAGCTCACCGGGGGTCGGGATCTCGCCGAACTTCTTGGCGATCATGGAGGCCGTGCGGTTGACCAGGTTACCCCAGCCGGCGACGAGCTCGCCGTTGGTGCGACGCACGAACTCGGCCCACGTGAAGTCGGAGTCCGAGGTCTCGGGGCCGGCCGCGCTGATGAAGTAGCGCAGGGCGTCGGCCTGGTAGCGCGAGAGGAAGTCGCGCACGTAGATGACGATGCCGTGCGAGGAGGAGAACTTCTTGCCCTCCATCGTGAGGAACTCAGAGGAGACGACCTCGGTGGGCAGGTTGAGGACGCCCAGGTCACCGGGGGTGCCACCCTTCGCGCCCTGACCGTTGTAGGCGAGCATCTCGGCGGGCCAGATCTGGGAGTGGAAGACGATGTTGTCCTTGCCCATGAAGTAGTAGGACAGGGCCTCGGGGTCGTTCCACCACTGGCGCCACGCCTCGGGGTCGCCGGTGCGGCGCGCCCACTCGATGGAGGCGCTCAGGTAGCCGATGACGGCGTCGAACCACACGTACAGGCGCTTGGTGGGCTGGTCCTCCCAGCCGGGCACCGGGATACCCCAGTCGATGTCGCGCGTCATCGCGCGGGGGCGGATGTCCTCCAGGAAGTTCTTGGAGAACTTGATGACGTTGGGGCGCCACGTGCCGGATTGTTCGCGCTCGTCGAGCCAGGCGGACAGGGCGTCGGCCAGGGCGGGCAGGTCCAGGAAGTAGTGGACGGACTCCACGAAGTTGGGGGTCTCGCCGTTGATGCGCGAGTGCGGGTTGATGAGCTCGGTCGGGTCCATCTGGTTGCCGCAGTTGTCGCACTGGTCGCCGCGCGCGCCCTCGGCGCCACAGATCGGACACGTGCCTTCGATGTAGCGGTCGGGCAGGGTGCGGCCGGTGGACGGGGAGATGGCGGCGCGCGTGACCTGCTCGATCATGTAGCCGTTGTCGCGCACGGTGGCGAACATATCCTGGACGACGCGGTAGTGGTTGCCGGCGGTCGTGCGGGTGAAGAGGTCGTAGGACAGGCCGAGCGCCACGAGGTCCTCGACGATCAGTCGGTTGTTGCGGTCGGCGAGTTCGCGGGCGCTCATGCCTGCGCCGTCGGCGGCCACCAGGATCGGGGTTCCATGCTCGTCGGTGCCGGAGACCATGAGGACGTCGTGGCCGGCCATTCGCATGTACCGGGAGAAAACGTCGGAGGGGACACCGAATCCCGCAACGTGGCCAATATGACGGGGGCCGTTGGCGTAGGGCCATGCGACGGCGGACAGAATACGACTCATAGCCCCTAACAATACTGCGTAGCTGTCCCGAACGGGGAACCGGCCGCATGTCGGGGAATCGAAACACCTCTTGGGCGACTGTGACCCAGGTGATACCCTTAAGATAATTACTGAATTGTCAGGGAGGTCCCATGCCCCGCGCACTCATTATCGTCGACGTTCAGCCCACGTTCTGCGAAGGTGGTGCCCTCCCGGTGACGGGCGGTAACGCCGTCGCCGAGGCCGTGGCCGCCTACGTGGACGCGCACCGCGACGAGTATCAGCTGATCGTGACCACGCAGGATTGGCATATCGATCCGGGCGCTCACTTTTCGGAGACCCCCGACTTCGTGGACACGTGGCCCCCGCACGGCGTGGCGGGCACGGCAGAGGCCGAGCTGCACCCGGCGCTCGCGAACGTCGGTGCGGACGTGACGGTCAAGAAGGGCCAGTACAAGGCCGCCTACTCGGGCTTCGAGGGAACCACCGAGGACGGCAAGACGCTGGAGGAGGCGCTGCGCGACGCTGGCATCACCGAGGTGGACGTCGTGGGGTTGGCCGAGTCGCATTGCGTCGCGTGCACGGCCGTGGACGCTGTCCACGCCGGATTCCCGACGCGTGTCCTGCGCGAGCTGACCGCCCCCGTCTCTGAGCAGCTGGGAGAGCAGGCTCGCGAGTGGATGATGACGGAGGGCGTCTTGCTCGTCTGAGCAAATTCCCTGACGGCGCCCAGGCCTCGTCACTTCGCGGCAAGCGCGGCCTTGTAGAGGTCGTTCTTGCGCGCGCCCGTCGCCGCGGCCACCTCGGCTGCGGCGTCTTTGAGGCGCATTCCTTCCGCCGCGAGCGCCAGGACCGCGCCGACGTGGTCTTCGGCGCGCGCGCTGTGCTCGTACCCGGCGACGACGATCGTCACCTCGCCGAGCACGTCGCCCGCGCCCTCCGCGAGCTCTCCCAGCGTGCCGCGGCGCACCTCCTCGTAGTCTTTCGTGAGCTCGCGGCACAGCGCGGCGGGGCGCTGCGCCCCGAAGACCTCGGTCATGCGCGCGAGTGTGGCGGCGGCGCGCCTGGGCGACTCGAAGAAGATGAGCGTGTGCGGGTCGGTGGCCAGGTCCTGCAGGTAGCGCGTGGCCTCCCCGTCCTTGCGCGGCAGGAACCCCTCGAAAGCGAAGCGGTCGGAGGGCAGGCCGGACAGGGCGAGCGCGACGAGGGGGGCGGAGGGCCCGGGCAGGACGGATAGGGGCACGCCGGCGTCGATGGCGGCGCGCGCCAGGCGGAAGCCCGGGTCGGAGACGGTGGGCATGCCCGCGTCGGAGACGAAGACGACGCGCGCCCCGCCCTGGGCGGCCTCGACGATGCCGGCGGCCTTGGCGGCCTCGTTGTGGTCGTGCAGGGCAACGAGGCGCCCACCCAGCGTGATGCCCAGGCGCGAGGCGAGAGCGAGTGCACGTCGCGTGTCCTCGGCGGCGACGATGTCCGCCCCTTGCAAGGCTTCGACGACGCGCGGGGAGGCGTCGCGCACGTCCCCGATGGGGGTGGCGGCCAGCAGGATCGATCCTCCCGGCTGACGGTAGGGTTCCCTTCCGCGCTGCGGATTCGGGGACGAGGCCTGGGCACTCTCAGCGGGTCGGGTCAGGTCGGTTGCGGCGTCCATGCCGGTATCGTCTCACCCCCGCGAGAGGAGTGCACGGCGCGGGTTCGATGGGGAGCGCAGGACTGTACTAGAAGTTGTACACGCGGATGGCGAGGGGCATTGTCTGGCTGACGTAGCATGAAATGGATACCCATTAACGTATTGTTCTTGGAGACCCAGCATGCGTATTCGGAACCCCCGGCGATCGGTCCTCACCGGCGCGGTCGCAGCCCTCGGCGTCTGTTCACTCGTCCTGGCGTTCATCGCGCCCGGCGTCGAAGAAACCAAGGTCGACCTCAACGACGGCGGCGTGTGGGTCACCAACGCGAAGCGAGGCATCGTCGCACACGTGAACGTCCCGGCACGCCTCATGGACGCGGGGCTGCACGCGGCATCCTCAGCCTTCGACGTCTTCCAGAACGGCGAGCAGGTCCAGCTCTCCGATCAGGCGGCCAACACGCTGTCTCCCATTGACGTCACAACGGCCACCTTGACGTCGGCCGTGGACTACCGGGGAATGACCACGGACGTGCGCGGCGGCACGATCGCGGTCACGGACGCGCCCAACGGCAAGGTGTGGGTGCAGCAGGCTGACCACCCCGCGCCCATCAACGCGGACGATGCGGACGCCAGTATTTCTGACGTACCCGGCGCGATCACGACCGTAGACTCGGAGGGCAACGTCCACGCGGTGTCCGCCGAGGCTGGGCGCGTGACGTCGTTGCTGAAGCGCCGCGCGCTGACGGACACCAAGACCACACCCCTGACGGGCATCGGCGCCACCGACTACCTGCAGATCGCTGCCGTCGGAACCGACGTGGTCGTCTGGGACCAGGACACTTCCACGCTCTACCTGCCGGGCGGCAAGACGCAGCGCATTGACGGTGAGCGCATCGTCCTCCAGGACACCGGGCCGAAGACGAACGAGGTCCTACTCTCCTCCCCCGACGCCCTCATCAGGGTTCCCATCGGCGGCGGCACGCCCACGACCGTGCCGGCGCCCGCCCCCGGAGGCAACCCCACCCGCCCGGTCGCGCACAACAAGTGCGCGTACGCGGCCTGGTCGGCAACCGGCGCGTTCGTGAGGGATTGCCCCTCCGACGCAGATGACCGGGAGATGGTCGTCGACTCCCTCGCGAGCGCCGAAAAGGCTATTTTCCGCACCAATCGTGACGTCATCGTCCTCAACGACATCGAGAAGGACGGCCTGTGGTTGCCCGACTCCGACATGATCCTGGTCGACAACTGGGATCAGCTGGAATCGAAACTCGAGTCTGAGAAAGAAACCGAGGACCAGTCCGTCGACGACATCGACAACACGGTTGCACCCGACCGCAACCAGGACAACACGCCGCCCGAGGCCGTGGACGACGACTTCGGAGTGCGCGCAGGAAAGACCGTGATCCTTCCTGTCCTCATGAACGATTCCGACGCCGACGGCGACTTCATGACGGCCTCAGCGCTCACGCAGCCCTCCCTCGGCCAGGTCAGTGTCGCCCGAGAGGGTGCGGCCCTGCAGATCGCCGTCAACAAGGACGCGTCGGGCACGTCGACCTTCGATTACGAGGTCTCGGATGGGCGGGGCGGAACCGCGCAGGCCCACGTGACGCTGACCGTCCACGGCGACGACGTCAACGAGGCGCCCGTGCAGAAGATCGCGCCCTCCGTCTCCCTGGGTCAGGGCGGTCGGACCACCGTCAACGGGCTGACGAACTGGGTGGACCCCGACGGAGACCCCTTCTTCCTGGCTGGCGCGACCGCCCCCACGGGGATGACGGTGAACTCCCACGAAAACGGCAACGTTGAAATCATCGATGCCGGGCACGCGCCCGGCAAGGACGCGGTCGCGATCAGCGTGTCCGACGGGCGCGACGCGGGCGACGGCTCGATTAGCGTCACCGTCAAGGAAAGCGCCAATGAGCCGCCGGTCGCAAACGCCGACCACCTCGTCGTGCGCGAAGGCGCATCCGCGTCGATCTCGCCGATGGCTAACGACACCGACCCCAACTCTGACACGCTCAGGCTCGTCTCCGTGGACGACGTTCCCGCCGGCATCACCGCCGTGATGGATTCGACGGCGGGAACAATCACGGTGGACGGCAACACCGCCGGCACCTACTACCTGTCGTACACGATCACGGATGGGCCCACGACCGCGACCGGCATCATCCGCGTGGACGTCGCCCCCACCGGTTCCGACCTGCCGCCCAGCACCGAGGACGACCTCGGGGTCCTGCCAGACGGCGGTCAAGTGCTCGTGGACCTGCTGGCCAACGACTCGGACCCCACCGGCGGCGTCCTCACCGTCCAGCAACTAGACGTGCCCACGGGTTCACCGCTGGCGGTCGCACTCGTCAACCGCCAGATGGTGCGCGTGACCGCACCCTCCGGCCTCTCAAACCCCGCATCGTTCACCTACACGGTGTCCAACGGGGTTGCCACGGCCTCGGCGACGGTGACGATCCTGCCCGCCCCCGCCAACACCGAATCCGCGCCGCCCGAACTGAACGACGACTCCCTGGTCGTGCGCGTCGGGGACGTGGCCTCCGTGTCGGTCCTGGATAACGACCGCTCCCCCGCGGGGCTCAAGCTCACGGTCTCCAGCGAACTCCAGCACGAGATCCCCGCCGACCTGGGCAGCGTCTTCGTCTCGAATAACGTCGTGCGCGTGCGCGGCGGCTCCCGGCCCGGTTCGGGGCGCATCGTCTACACGGTCTCCGACACGGCCGGTAACGTCGCCTCGGCCGTCGTCAACCTGACCGTCGTCGCCATGGACGAGGACACGAACACCGCGCCGCGCCCGAAGGACGTTGTCGCCCGCACCGTCGCCGGGCACAAGGTCACGATCCCCATTCCGTTGGAGGGCATCGACGCCGAGGGCGACTCCGTGACGCTCGTCGGTATGGCCTCGTCGGCGCGCCTCGGGACCGTCACCCAGGTGGGGTCGAACTTCGAGTACACGCCCGGCAACGACGTCCAGGGAACGGATTCCTTCACCTACGTCGTCGAGGACGCCCTGGGGAAGCAGGCCATCGGCGGGATCCGCGTCGGCGTCGCGCCTCGCCCCACGCTCAACCAGGAGCCCGTCGCGATGCCGGACTCCGTGAGGGTGCGTCCGGGCACCAAGGTGTCGGTCGCCGTTCTGGCCAACGACATTGACCCCGACGGCGATCCCCTGACCCTCGCGCAGGGGTCCGTGTCCGCGCCCTCGGGCATCGACGTGACGGAACGCTCCGGGCGCATCGTCTTTACGGCGCCCCAGCAGGAGGGCACGCACGTGATCTCCTACGCCATCGAGGACGGGGCTGGCGGACGCGCCGAGGGCGTGTGCTCCGTCGTGGTGACGCCCAACGCACCCCTGCTGGCCCCCATCGCCCGCGACGACGAGGTGTCCCTGGCCGACGTGCAGGCGGCCTCCGGGTCCGTCTCGGTCGACGTGCTGAGAAACGATGAGGACCCCGACGGCGACATCCAGGACGATACGCTCTCCAGCCCGGATTCGGGCATCGGCACCTCCGGCGCCACCCTGACGATTCCCCTGTCCCCGAAGCCGCAGACCGTCATTTATACGGTGACCGACCACGACGGACTGTCCGCGTCGGCTATTGTGCGCGTGCCCGGAACCGAGATCACCCGGCCAACGCTGGACACCCGCGCCCTGCCGATCAAGGTCACGGCCGGCGTCACCAAGGAAATCGCGCTCAACGACTACATTCTGACCAGGTCCGGGCGCTCCGTTCAGCTGACCGGCGATTCCAAGGCCAGCGCCGGCCTCGGCTGGGACGGCTCCACACTGGTCAAGGACACACGCACGCTCACCTACACTGCGCTGGAGGACTTCTCGGGCCCGACCTCCATCATCGTGGAGGTCACGGACGGCTCTGACCCCTCCGACGCGACGGGCATCGTGTCCACGCTGGCCCTGCCCGTCCTGGTCGAATCCGCCCACAATCGCCCGCCGCGCATCGTGCCGACCCGCGTCGACGTCGCCGCCGGCGAGGACGCCTCCCAGATCGCGATGGACCAGTGGGTCAGCGACCCCGACGGCGACGACCCGGCGGGCATGACCTACACGATCACGGATAAGCAGGTGGAGGGCGTCAGCGCCTCCGCCTCCGGCTCCACCCTGTCGGTGTCCGCCGACGCCGAGACGCCCAAGGGCCAGGCCGGGCAGCTGACCATCGAGGTCACCGACCAGCAGGGCGCCTCGGCGAGCGCGAGCGTGCCCGTCAACGTCATCGCATCCTCCAAGCCGCTCGTGCAGACCAGCCCGGGCGAGATCAGCCTCAAGGCCGGGGAATCCAAGACCGTCGACGTCTCCGAATACGCGACGAACCCGCTGGCCGACCAGGGGCCACTCACCGTCATGGGCGATCCCACCACCTCCGCGGGCGGCAGCGCCACGGCCTCGGGGTCGACCATGACCATCCAGGCCGACGCCGGCTTCAACGGCTCCTTCACCGTGACCTACCGCGTGCAGGACGCAACGAAGGACGTCGAGCGCGAGGTCCAGGGGACGATTCAGGCGACCGTCCTGGATAAGCCCGGCGCGCCCACGGGGGCGAGCGCGGTATCGAACAGCGCGGGCACGGCCCTGGTGTCGTGGAGCGCGGGGGCGACGGGTGGCTCCCCCATCACGAACTTCACCGTCACCGACCACACGCAGGGCGACTCCAAGTCCTGCGGCGCGGTCACCCAGTGCCTCTTTGATGGACGCACGAACGGCACCGAGCACACCTTCTCGGTCACCGCGACGAACGAGGTCGGGGAATCCGATCCGTCCAACCAGACGAGCGTCCTCATCGACGCCAAGCCCGAAACCCCCGGCGCGCCCACCGTGAAGCCCGGAGACGGTTCCATCACCGTGTCGTGGACCCCTCCGGTCAACACCGGTTCCGACCTGGAAGGCTACGACGTGGAGCTCTCGCCGGGCGCTGCGCAACAGGCCGGCGCAAACGAGACGTCACTGACGATCTCCGGCCTGTCGAATGGCCGCGAGTACAGGGTTCGGGTCAGGGCTCGCAATAGGAACTACACGTCCGAGTGGTCGTCCTTCTCCCAGGGCGTGACGCCCTACGGCGCACCGGGAGCCCCGTCGGGCGTCAGCGCCACCTTCTCGAATGGCATCGCGCAGGTCACGTGGAACGAACCGTCCAACACGAACGGTCGTAACATCGAGCAGTACACGGTCAGCGCGGACGGCGCCGACCCGGTTGAAGTCAAGGCTCCGTCCACCTCCACATCCATTAATCTCAAGCACTCCGAGCAGCAGGTCTCCATCAGCGTCACCGCCGTCAACGACACAAAGGATCCCGGAGCGCACACCTCGCCCGCGGCGACGACCACCGTGTGGGCCGTCGACCAAGTCAACGCCCCCACGATCACGTCACTGAGGGCCACGGGGAACTCGAAGGAGATCGCGTTCAACGTCGAGTTCCAGCCTGGCAACGGATGGAGCAAGAACGACGTCGTCGACTACCAGTGGACGACCGACAACGGGGGCCACTGGGACTCCCTGTCCAGGGATGGCGATCACACCGTCGCCAACCCGGCGCTCACGGATGGTGTCGACGCAACGCTCCAAGTCAAGGTGACCGTCCGCAAGGGCGGCACCGATAAAACATCCGAAGCGGTGGTCACCGGCGGCACCGTGAGTTCCTTCGGCCCCCCCACGGCACCAACCGTATCGTGTCAGCCCGGCGGACCCGAGTGGGTCGACTGCTACTGGAACAACGCTGCCAGCGGAGGCCGCCCCACCCAGTTGATCCTCACCGGAAACACCAGCGAGACAATTCCGTCGGTCGTTGGTGCGGAATCGGGCCACCGCCCCTTCAAGGTCGGTGAAGGCAACAGCGCCCAGCTGTGCGTCAAGGCCGTCCAGACCTCGAGCGAAAAGGGAACGCGCGAGTCCAGTCCACAGTGCGCCAACGCCACGGCCCCCGTCTACGCCCGCAGCTACCACGGCTACCAGGGCGGAGAGGGTGTATGCAAGTACGGGCCGTGCGGAAGCGGCACTCACTACATGCAAGGTGTGGAACTGTCCGGGTGGCCTCCGAACGCCACTGTCAACTGCTCCGGAAAGTGGGCCGAAAAAGATGCCCGGGTGACCCTGCAGGTTGACGGCAATGGATACTGGAAGGGGATCCCTTACTGGTACTGGGACGGAAAGAAAATTTATTTAACCTCTGCAGACAGTAAGGATTTCACCGGGTGGTTCACCTGCCAGCAACAGTAGAACGGCCGCCCACACAGCAATAGACAACCCGTCACACAACACAACTAAGGACAACAATGGAAGTCACCGAAGATAACGCTCACTGGTTCGCGGACTCTTTCACGAGGATCACGAACAACGTCGGCAAGGCCCTCCTGGGCAAGGAAGACGTCATCCGCTTGGCGCTGACCTGCATGTTCGCCGAGGGTCACCTGCTCTTGGAGGACGCGCCGGGAACCGGCAAGACGGCGCTGGCGCGCGCCATCGCCGCCACCGTGCACGGCACGCATTCGCGCATCCAGTTCACGCCCGACCTGCTGCCCTCCGACATCACGGGCGTGACCATTTACGACCAACGCACGGGCTCGTGGGACTTCCACAAGGGCCCCATCTTCGCCTCGATCGTCCTGGCTGACGAGATCAACCGCGCCTCGCCCAAGACCCAGTCGGCTCTGCTGGAGGTCATGGAGGAAGCCCAGGTCACGGTCGATGGCGTGCGCCGCGAGACGGGACGCCCCTTCATGGTCATCGCCACGCAGAACCCCGTCGAGCAGGCCGGCACCTACCGCCTGCCCGAGGCTCAGCTGGACCGCTTCCTCATGAAGACGTCGATCGGCTACCCGGGCCGCGAGGCCGGCATCGACGTCATCCTCGGCTCGGCCGCTCCCGACCGCACGCGCGCCCTGGACCCCGTGATCTCCACGAAGGCTGTCGCCGACATGGCGGACCTGGCGGCCAACAACTACGTCGACCGTTCGATCGCCGCCTACGTCCAAGACCTGTGCGAGGCGAGCCGCGCCGACTCCGAGGTTCGTATCGGCGTGTCCACGCGAGGCGCGATCGCGATGATGCGCGCGGCCCGCGTGTGGGCGATCGCCCAGGGCCGTAACTTCGTGATCCCCGACGACGTGCAGGCCCTGGCCGCGCGCGTGTGGGCGCACAGGCTGGTCCTGGACCCCGACGCCGAGTTCGGCGGGGCCACGCGCGAGGGCGTCATCGAGCGTGCGCTGGGAGCGGTCGCCGCCCCGGTCATGAAGGGCTGAGGATCGTGGCACCGCGTTCCGTCGCCGACAAGCGCCACCTGCGCGAGCGCCTCGACGCCGTCACTCGCGCGCGCGTCGGACTCGCGCGCGCCTCGGCGGCGGTCGCATCCTCCTGGCGGCGCGTCATCGACGCGCTGCGCCGCGTCCGAGGCGTGGGCGCGCTCATGCGGCTCGGATCCTCCGTGACCCCGCTCGGCTGGGGGACAACGCTCGTGGGGGCGGGCGCCGCCCTGGCGGGCTCCCTGGCCTCGTGGGTGGAGGCGGCCGTCCTCGGTTTCACGTGCCTGTCCCTGGTGGCCCTGTCCCTCCTGTGGTCGTTGGGACGGGCCGGACACACCGTCGCGCTGCGCCTGGCCAACACGCGTGTGACGGTCGGGGAAAAAGCGCTCGGCGCCCTGACGGTCACCAACCCCACGTCCCGTCGCCTGCGCGCCACCAAGGTCGAGCTGTGCGTCGGCGCGGGCGCCAACTCGTTCCTGTGCCCTCCCCTGGGGCACGGTGAGAGCCACGAGGAGGTCTTCGCGATCGCGACGACAAGGCGCGGCATCGTGGCCGTCGGCCCAGCCTCCACGATCCGCGGCGACAGCCTGGGCCTGGTCCGCCGCGTCCAGACGTGGTCCGACGCCACCGAACTCTACATTCACCCGCGCACGGTCGCCATGAACGCCTCAACGGTCGGTTTCATCCGCGACATCGAGGGCGCGACCACGCAGGACCTGTCCTCCGCGGACGTGTCCTTCCACGCCCTGCGCGAGTACGTGCCCGGCGACGACCGGCGCGCCATCCACTGGCGCTCCACGGCGCGCATCGGCAAGCTCATGGTCCGCCAGTTTGAGGAAACGCGCCGCTCCCACCTGCTGATCGTCCTCGACCTCGACACCGATGCGTGGGCCAGCGACGACGAATTCGAGCTCGGCGTCTCCGCCGCTGCCTCCATGGCGCGCGCGGCCCTGGTCGACGCGAAAGAAGTGTCGGTCCACACCCAGGCGGGCCACCTGAAAACCCCCACCCCGATGCACGCGATGGATTCCCTGTCCGGCGTGGAGCGCGTCCTAGGCGCTGAACGCATCAGCGCCCTCACTCAGCGCGCCGGGACCGAGGCCTCCCAGGCCTCGACCGCCGTCGTCATCTCGGGATCGCGCACGCACCTGGCCGACCTGCATGCGGCGCTCACGCGGCTTCCCCTCGACATGGTGATCACCGGCGTGCGCATCGACACCGACTCGGACTTCGAGCTGCGCACCCTCGGCAACACGCCGGTCGTCGTCGCCCCGACCCTAGATGACTTCGCCATCGGAATGTGGAAGGCCCTCGGATGACGTCCCACCCCTCTCCCACGTCCCGCGCGACCTCGCCGGCCCTGCGCCGCGGCGTCGACGCCCTCGCAGTCGTGTCGATGCTCGTCGCGGCGGCCCTCATTCACGGGCCGGTCTTCGGCGGACACTCAGGCTACGTCGCGGCCCTGGGGGGCCTGGTCGTGGGCCTCCTGGTCGCCGCACTCACGGCCGCGGCGCGCGTGCGCGCCATCGGGTCGACGCTGGCGCTCGCCGCCGCCTATCTGCTGACCGGCGGGGCGCTGGCCCTCCCGACGACGACGATCTTCCACGTGGTGCCCACGCGGCGAACCATCCAGATGCTCGTCGTCGGCCTGATCACCTCGTGGAAGGATCTGCTGACGGTCCAGCCGCCCGCAGGCATCTTCGTGGGCCCCGCGATCATGCCGTTCCTGAGCGCCCTGGTCACCGCCTTCGTCGCGCTCACCATCGTGTTGCGCACCAAGCGACCGCTGTGGGCGCTGGCACCCGTCGGGATCCTGGCGCTCCTGGGCATCATCTGGAGTTCTCAGCTAGCTCCCCTCGCCCTGCCGATCGGCCTGTTCAGCGTGGTCGTGGGCATCGCCTGGTCCGCATACGTCACCGATCGCGCCCGCCGCGAAGGCAGCCGCGGGATCGTCGAGTTCAACGATTCCACGGTCACGCCCACGGCCCGCCGAGGCATCGGCGCGGTTACGCTGATCATCCTGGCCCTCGCGATCGCCGTTCCCCTCACGCGCATCGTCGTCACGGATTCGCACCGAGTGGTCGCACGCGACTACGTCGAGCCGCCGCTCAACCTCCAGGAGTATCACTCCCCTGCCACCCAGTTCCGCTTCCTCAACACGACCGATAAGGACACCGACCTGCTGACGGTGGACGGACTGCCCGAGGGCGGCAGGCTCCGCCTGGCGACCCTGGACTACTACGACGGGACCGTCATCCAGATCGCCGCGAACGCAAACGGGTCGGGTTTCCGCCACGTTGGCTCCTCGTTCTACGAGACGCCGCTGCCCGCCGGCGCCGAGGCCTCGAACGTGACCGTGCGCGTCGAAGGCTATTCGGGGAACTGGGTGCCCACGGTCGACGGCGTCCGGTCACTGGAGTACACCTCCGATCGCGCGGGGCAGCTCGCAGACGCGCTCTACTTCCACGACCACCTAGAGACGGCGCTGTCCACGGTGCGCCTCGCGCAGGGGGACACCTACCGGGTCAGCGGCATCGTGACCCACCAGTGGAGCGACGAGGAACTCGAAGGCCGCGCCTTCTCACCAATGACGCCTCCCTCCGATGAGGGTATTCCCTCCGACGTGTCCGACGCGGCCAACGAGATGATCGGGGACGCCGCGCCCGGCATCGCCCAGGTCCGCGCCATCCAGCGCACGCTCCACGACGAGGGCTTCTACTCCGACGGCTCCGATCAGCTGTCTTTGCCGGGCCACCGCACGTCGCGCATCGAGGATTTCCTGAGCGCCGATCAGCTCATCGGCGATGACGACCAGTACGCGGTCGCGATGCTCCTCATGTTGCGCTCGCGACAGATCCCCGCCCGGATTGTCATGGGTTTCCACCCGGAGACCCCGGCCTCGGGACAGTTGACGCTGACGGGCAAGGACACGCACCTGTGGGTCGAGGTCCCCTTCGAGGGCGTGGGCTGGGTGCCCTTCGACCCGACGCCCCCGCGCGACCACGTCCCCCAGACGGAGGTCCCCAAGCCGAAGCCCGACCCGAAGCCGCAGGTACTCCAGCCGCCAGACCCGCCGCAGGACCCCGCGGAACTGCCTCCGGACACCTTCGACGATTCGGACGATGACGAAGACGGCTGGCCCGCGTGGATCCGTGTTCTCCTCGCGATCCTGGGCTGGGGCACCGTGGGCATCCTGGTGCTCTCCCCGATCTGGGGCATGCTCCTGTTCAAGGCGCTGCGTCGGCGACGCAGGCGCACGGTCGGCACTGACGAGGAACGCAGCGCGGGCGCGTGGGACGACGTGGTCGACTACGCGACGGACACGGGCCTGCGCGTCCCGATTCGGGCGACCCGGCTCACGCAGGCGCGCGCCATCGACGCGAGGCTGATCGACCGCCGCGCCGACATCCCAGACGACACCGGCTTCCACCGGTGGGACGAGCAGTGCACCGCCCTGGTGTTCATGGCCCGTTCGATGGACGCGGTCGTGTTCTCCGACGCGGGCGCCCGGGGGCGCGCGGCGGAGCGCTCCTGGGAGATCAGGGACGAGGTCGTGGCCGCAATTTCGGGGAAGACGCCCTGGTATCGGCGCTACTGGGCGCACCTGTCGGCGAGGTCGCTGTGGATGCGCAGGGTTCCCCTGCGCGTGCGCCTCGAACGCCTCACGGAGTTGCTCGCCCAGTGGCGCCAGAAGAAGACGACACCCGCGGCCACCGACGAGGCCACACCCCTGAAAGGTACGGACAATGTATGAAATGATCGTTCCGGGCAAGTATCCCGTTCAGGTTCCTCCGCACCTGGCGGGAACCGTCGCGGTGAGTCTCGGGCGCCGACTGGCGTGGCGTATTCTCGCCATCATCATCTGCAGCATACTCAATGTGGTTATATCCTTCGTTGCCTTCTACTTACTAGCCGTGAAGAGGATAACGATGGAACAGTTCACTATTGTGGACGTTGTCGGTACTGTGCTGGTTTTCGCGTGGATTGGCTTTGTGGTCATCAGGCTCGTGCGAACAGGGGCGACTCCTCTCATGAGCCTGACCGGTGTGCGCTGGGTGCGCGTTGACACGGGTGCCCCCGCGGGGTGGGCGGGCCCGGGAAAGCTCCTCCTGCAAAGCGTCATCGGTACGCTGACCTTCGGTGTCGGTTCCATCATCATCTGCTTCGCCAGCATGGACGAGATGAATCGGACGTGGTTCGACCGCACGCTGGGCATCGTCCCGATTAACACGAAGGCCGGACGCGACACGTACAAGACGCCCATCATCCCTCAGTCCCAGACGCTGGTGCAGCCGGTGGTCCAGCCGTGGAACGCGACGGCCTCGGCCGCCGCCTTCCTTCCTTCTGTACCGTCCGTGCCGTCCGCACCGCCCGTGCCGCTGTCCGCGCCGCCCGCGCCTCCCGCCCCGGAGCCAGAAGCGACGCACGTGCCGTGGGCAAGCACCGCCTCCGACCCGGTGCCGACGCCGCCCACGCGGGTCTCCGCGCCGGCGTCCGCGCCGGCGGCCACGGCGCCGTCCTCGGACTACATTGGCTCGACCCCGTGGTCGAACTCGGACTCCGATGCGGCTGAGGGCGAACCCGCGGCGACCGCGCAGCCGCTGTCCTTCTCGCCGCCCTCGTCCACCTATTCGACGAGCGCGCAGGCGCCTGATTCTTCCCTGGCCCAGGACGACGCTGACGACCGCACGCAGCTCGGGGTGCGCTACGACACGGCTCGCGTCACCTTCGACACGGGAGTGACGTACCCCTTCGGGGGAACGATCGTGCTCGGGCGCAACCCGCTCGCCCCGGCCTCGCACCCCACGGCGTCCCCCGTCCCCGTTGACGACCCGCAGCGGAGCGTGTCGAAGACCCACGTGGCGCTGACGGCGACTCGCGAGGGGGTCCTCGTCGAGGACCTGCACTCGACCGGGGGAACGGTCGTCGTTCGCGCCGACGGTGAGGAAACGCCGGTCCTGCCCGGCGCTCCCGTCCACGCGCGAGCCGGAGACACCGTCCGCTACGGGCAGCGGAGCGTGGTCATCGATGGATAGCGCAATCGCCGAGGCGGTCGGCCCCGGGGGCGCACGGCTCGTCATTGCGCACGCGGCCCGCACGGACGTGGGGCGTCGGCGCGTCCGCAACGAAGATTCGTGGGGTGCGTCCTTCCCCGCCTACTTCGTTGCGGATGGGATGGGCGGCAACGACTCGGGCGACATCGCGTCGAGGGCCGTGGTCGATGCTGTGTGTGGCTCGTTGGAACTCGGCGCGTTCGCGACGCCAGCCCTGCTGTCGGAGGCGCTTTCTCGCGCTGCGTCCTCGGTTGGTGCGCTGGGCGCCGGGCACCGGGCCCCCGGGTCGACGCTGACGGGTGTTGCCTTCCAGGAGTACCGCGGCAAACCCTGCGCGGCCGTGTTCAACATCGGTGATTCCCGTACCTATTTGCTCTCAGAGGGCAGCTTCGAGCAGATCTCCGTGGACCACTCCGAGGTGCAAGAACTCCTTGACGCGGGGTGCGTCACCGACGTCGAGGCCCGGGCTCTTCCCCGGCGCAACGTCATCACACGCGCGTTGGGGGCAGGAATGTCCGGCGATGTCGCCGCGGACATTTTCATGGTTCCCGTCCACCGCGGAGACCGGTGGGTGATCTGCTCCGACGGGCTGTCGGGGGAGGTGACGGACGCGCTCATCGAAATGATCGTGCGACACGTGACGGATCGTGAGCAGGCGACCGACGAGCTCATCGCTCAGGCGCTGGGCGCCGGAGGAAAAGACAACGTCACCGTCATCATCGTGGATGTTGTGGAGGCCGCGCCCGAGTGGGGGCAGCCGAGCAGCGGCGATGAGACGGTCGATAACGATGCGACCCTCAGTGGCCCGACTCACGCTGGCCTGCCGTCGGTGTCGGCGCAGGAGGGACCGCACGCACACGGAGTGGAGGAATGCCATGCGTAGACGCACGTGGACGCCCGGCGGCTACCCTGCCGCTGTGACCGAGCGCGGGATTTTCGTCCTGGAGCCGGGTCATGAGGCGCTCGCCCAGCGATTCTGGGAACTCATGGTGGACGGCGCAGACCTGCCTGTCCTGTTGCAGGAACTGACGTCCGCGTTCGCCGCCAACCTGGCGTCGCTGCCCAGTTTTGTCGCAATCATCGACGAGGCCGATGGCGCGCACATCGCGGTGCGCGGCGCGTTCGAGGTCGTCGTCGATGGACCCGAGGGACCGACGTCCGTGGCCGGAGGCAACGTCATCACGTGGTCCGAGTATCGTTTCCGCACGCACTCGGGGTGGCGGGTTGCCACGCCGGTGGACGACCTCGGGCCAGAAGAAACGCCGTGGCAGGCGCTCAGCGCGGTTCTGCCCGTGTGCACGCTCGCGTCGGGCACGGTCGGCGAGGTAGCGTGCGGCACGCCCGCCGATTCTCCCGTCAAGTCCGTGGGCTGGGACGAGGTCGCCCCCGCTTCCTCCGAGACTCTGTCCTCCGAGCCTGTGTCCTCCGCGAGCGCCGTCGTCACTCCGGACGAGGTCTCCCCCGCTCTCGGTGCACCCGTTCCCTCTGCGGGCGCGCAAGCGACCCCCGAGGTGTCGTTGACTCCTGATCCCGCCCCCGCCGATTCGGGCGACGCGCCTGCCGACGGCGAGGGTTCCTCCGCCGATCTCTCCTGGCTCGCGGAGGCCTCGTCCGGGTCTGACGAACCGACGGGTGACGCCGACGATGCTTCCTTCTTTGCCGAGGATGACGATTCCCCCGCCGCGGCCTTCTTCGCGGCGGCTGCGGCCCCCTTCTTCGAGGAGGAGCCCCTTAGCTCTGAGGTGCCCGCCCCCCTCGCGGACGACGAATCTGACGAACCCGACGCGCACCCGTCGGCGTCCCACCACGACGGGGATGCTTCCGTAGCCGAGGCGTCGGCTCAGGCCGAGAGCACGGGGGAGGAAACGCAAATCCCCTGGTACGATCGCGAGGAGGAAGCGGAGGAATCCTCGCCGGGTGACGACCGCGTCTCCTCCGGTGACGCGCAACCGGACCCCGAACCCGAAGAGGAACAGGCATTATCCCCCGCCATCGACGCGGAGCCGGGGTACGCGCCCGGGGAGCAGGGCAGCGAGGATCGTGTCTCCCCCTACGAGTACCTCTACGACGACGTGACCCGTGCGGGAACCGTCGAAGACGCGGCCGTTCGCCACGTTCGAAACTCCGATGTCATCGACGACGACCCCGTTCCCGTTCCCCCGCCCCACGGCCCGTTCACCGGTAACGCGCAGGAGGCTGACCAGGAACCCACCCCCGCCCTCTCCCCGTCCCTGCCCATCTCGAGCGTTCCGCTCCCGGCCGCGCCCGCGCAACCTGAACCCCCGCTCGACGTGCCACCCGGCGGCTTCTTCATCGACTCCGTCCCCGGGGTCTCCTCGGACGCGCACTCGACCCCCACGGCGAAGCCGAGCGCGACCTACCGCCGCTTCATGGAGGCCACAGCCGACGGCGACCACGATGGGATGACGATGCTCCCTCAGCGTGCCCGCGAGCTACGCGACTATGCCCGCCACGTCAACTCTGAACCCGACGAGTCATCGCAGTCCGCGTCCGTGCAGGTCTCGCCATCCGCACAGGCCTCCCCCGCCGCGGTCGGTCCGCAGGTCCTGGCCGTCTTGTGCGAGAAGGGGCACCCGAACGCGACCCATGCCTCGTCGTGTCGGATCTGTTCGTCTCCGCTGAGTAGCAGCTCCGTCACCGTCCCGCGCCCCAGCCTGGGCCGGATCGTCTTGTCGACGGGGGAAGAAGTGGCACTGGAGCAGGACATCATCATCGGGCGTCGCCCGCGATCGAGCGCAGGGGCCGGTCGGCAACCTGCGCGCCTGGTCATCGTCCCAAGCCCCCGCAAGCAGATCTCACGCAGCCACTGCGAACTACGGATCGACGACTGGGACGTGCGCCTGCACGACCTGGGTTCCAATAACGGAACGTACCTGACGCGCCCCGGGCAGGCCCCCGTGCGCCTGGACGAGAACGTTCCCACGGTGCTCAAACCGGGAGACGTCGTCGAACTGGGTGAAGAGATCTCGTTCCGGATGGAGGAGTAATGCGACGGCCACTTGACCCCCCAGCGATTCCCAACGCGACGTTCGTCCGGCACCTCGGTTCGGGCGGTTTTGCCGACGTCTACCTGTTCCGCCAGCTGATGCCCCAGCGTGACGTGGCGGTCAAGGTCCTGCGACCGGACTCCAATGCCCAGGCCTCGGCCGCCTTCGACGCGGAAGTCAACCTGATGGCCCGCGTCTCCAACCACCCGTCCATCGTGTCCTTTTACACGGCGGGAATCACGGACGACGGCCGCCACTACCTGGTCATGGAATACTGTCCGCCCCCACACTTGGGCCAGCGTTCCAAAGAGCACCGGATCCCCGTGTCGCAAGCGCTCGACATCGGCGTGCGCATCGCCGGAGCGGTCGAGACGCTTCACCAGCGCGGGATCATTCACCGCGACGTGAAGCCCATGAATATCCTGTTCACACAGTTCGGGCACCCCGTCCTCACTGACTTCGGCATCGCCGCGCAGACAGGAATGGACGAGGAAACAGCCGGCGGGTTCTCCGTCGCGTGGGCGCCTCCCGAACAGCAGGACGGGACAGGCCCCTTCGGGCCCACGATCGACGTCTATTCCCTGGCTGCCACCGTGCACGGCATCCTGACGGGCCACTCGCCCTTCGAGGTTCCCGGAGGAGACAACCGCGAACTCTCCGTGCTCAACCGGGTGCTGCGCTCCCCTGTTCCCGCCATCGGTCGAAGCGATGTGCCCGCGGAACTTGAGCGTATCCTCGCGATCGCCATGTCGAAAGACCACAAGCGGCGCTACCAGTCGGCACGCGAATTTGCCCTCGCCCTGCAGCACGTCCAGTCCTCGCTGCGCCTGACCCCCACTCCCTTCGAGGCCATGGGCGTGGAGGCGCCCACCACCGCCTACGAGGACGACGAGGGGGATGAAACCAGCGCCGCGCCGATCGCCGTTTTCTCCTCGCATGCCCCGACCCCGGCCTCGTCCATCGCGGACGAGGACGACCGAACCGTCACCGTCTTGACGAAGGTGGACCCCGCCCCGGCGCCCGCGAGCGCACCCGCGCCCGCCGCTGCGCACACACCCGCCGCTGCGCACGCCTCTGTGCGCGCGCCCGCGCCGGGGGACGTGTCAGGGGCCGAGGACGAGGAACGCTCATCCAAGGGCTTCGGCGCGGTCGTGGCGGGGTTCTTGCTCGTGGTTCTGCTCCTCGGAGGCATCGCCTTCGGCGTGTGGACGGTGCTGCGCGGTGAGGGAACCACGAAGGCTCCCACGCAGTCCGCGGCCGACGTTCCTCCGCTTGACGGGCTTCCATCGGCCAACGCGAACGCGTCGGTCACCGGCCTGTCGGGGACGCTCACCCCCGATGGCGTGACCTTCACGTGGGACTCGGCGGGGGCGGGAACCACGTACCTGTACCACGTCGAGGACCCGAAGGAAGAGCACGCGGTACGCCAGACGAAAGAAACCTCGGTGACCGTGCCCGCCGTGCCTGGGCGCACGTGTCTGTCCGTCGCCGTGCGCAACTCGGACGGACGCTCCTCGAACGAGGCCATCGAATGCGTGGAGACCCCATGAGCACCGCGGGCAACGAGCACGAGGCGATTGTGGAGGAGTCGGCGGTTGTCGACTACTGCGGCGAGATCTACCCGATCCGCGCGGATCAGGAATTCCTGATCGGACGCGAAGCCGACCTGTGTATCGACAACAATCCGTTCCTGCATCGGCGCCTCGTGCGCATCAGCTGTCACGACGGCATGTGGTGGCTGGATAACGTCGGGTCGCGCATCGCGGTCACCGTCGCCGACGAGTCCGGGTCTATGCAGGCGCGGGTCGGTCCCGGGGCTCGTATCCCGCTTGTGTTCGACTCGGTCGTCGTCGTGTTCGCGGCCGGTCCCACGACCTATGAGTTCTCCGTCACCGTGAAGGGGACGACGTTCCGCAGCTACAGCGCCCCGGCCGTTGACTCCGGCGAGGTCACCGTCGGGGAAGCACGTTTCACGCCGTCACAATATCTGCTGATTCTGGCGCTGTGCGAACCCTGGCTGACGCAGGCCGGGTCGGGTCCCACCGACATTCCTCGTAACGTCGAGGCGGCGGCTCGGCTGGGGTGGTCGATCACCCGTTTCAACCGAAAACTCGACAACGTCGCCGACAAGCTCGATCGGATGGGTGTTCCCGGCATGCGCGGCCGGCCCGGGTCCTTGGCGACGCACCGGCGCGTCCGACTGGTCGAATACGCGGTCGCCGCGCGGCTGGTCTCCAGCGCCGACCTGCATCTTCTCGACGAGGAGAAACAACGTAACCGCGCCTGCCAAGCGCCCACCGGGAAGGACCGGAGATGAAAATCAAACTGACGCTGCGCGGGCGCGGACACAGTGACAACGACCTGCTGGTCACCACCGACTCAACTGCGACTGTCGGCGATGTCGCGGCTACCCTCGCGTCCTCGGGTCCGTCTAAGAGCGCGGGAACGCTCGCTTCTCCGGATTCTCTGACCCTTCGTGTTCTGGATCCTGCGGACGGGCGCATCGCTTCGGTTCTCCCCTCGTCTGCTTTCGTCACCGAGACGGGACTTCACTCGGGGTCTCTCGTCGACATCGTGTCGACGAAGGACGCGATCACCGCGGGCGGCGTCGCCGGTGAGCTGCGCGTCTTGGATGGAAATGACAGGGGCATGTGCGTGCCCTTGTACTTCGGCGGCACCACCGTGGGCCGCGCGCCCTCCTGTACGGTCATGCTCAACGATCGGCGAGTGTCAAAGACTCACGCGCGTATTACCGTCGGCTCCTGTATCGAGATTCATGACCTTAATTCCGCCAACGGCGTTCTCGTCGGCAACCATCGCGTCCAGCATGCCACGGTGACCCCCGGAGACGTGATTCTCCTCGGGGACACGCAAATCCAGCTGGTTCAGACGAAGATGCCCGAGTCGACGGGGGAATCGACTGACATTGGTTTCATCAGGTCGCCCCAGGTCATCCCTCACACGAGCGCTCGAACCGTCAAGCTCCCCGAGGCGCCCACGCGCCCCAAGCCGTCGCGTTTCCCGATCATCGGCCTCATCGCGCCGCTGATTATGGGCGTGAGCATGTTCCTCATGACCCGACAACTGACGAGCCTATTGTTCGTCGTCCTCAGCCCGGTCATCATGCTCGGCTCGTGGTGGGATCAGCGCAGGCAGGCGAAAACCGAGTTCGCCGAGGCCATGGGACGCTTCGAGGACGCCCTGCGCATCACGTACCAGGACCTGGAGGAGAGTCGGCGCGAGGACGTGGAATCACGCCACGCGCAATATCCTCCGATCGACCAGGTCATCGCGGGGGCCCTGCGTCGCGACGGTTCATTGTGGATGCGGCGGCCGGAACACCCGGAGTTCCTCAAGTTTCGGCTCGGTCAGGGCACGGACGTCGCGAGGGTCACCATCGAAGGGGCGGATCAACACTCTGGGCTTCCGGAGGCCATCGCCAGGGTGCGTGCGCTCGCTGACGAGTATTCCCGGGTCGCACACGTTCCTCTCGTTGCGGATCTTCGGGCCTCCGGCGGCTTGGGCCTGTGCGGCCCGGCTGACATTCTCAGGCAGGCGCGCGGCGCGATTGCGGCGCAGTTGGCGGCGCAGTACTCCCCCGCAGAAGTCATCGTCACGTGCCTGACCTCCGCTGAACGGGTGGATGGCTGGGAGTGGATGAAGTGGCTTCCCCATTCCTCCTCCCCGCACTCCCCCTTCGGCTCCGGCATCCACCTGGCCTCCGACTCCACCTCGGGCAAGGTTGTGCTCTCGCAGCTAGAGGGACTCCTCGAAGCACGCAGCCAAGGGGATCCCAGCGAGGTCTGCGACCGAGGCCCCGACGTTTCTTCCGCACCGAAGGAGGAGGCCTCGGGCGAGGATTCAACCAAGGAGTATCCGAATCCCATTCCCGCGGTGGTCGTCTTCGTCGACGACGTGCTGGTGGACCGAGCGCGTCTGAACCGCATTGCTGAGCTCGGCCCCGACAGGGGAATCTATGTCGTGTGGATGGCCCCGACGTTCGCCGAGCTGCCAGCGGCATGCCGCTCGTTCATCGCCTTCAATGGCGCTCAGGCGTCCATCGGCGATGTCCGGGCCTCGCGCGCGCTCCAGGACGTGTCCGTGGACCGCGTGTCCGACGAGGAGTTGGCTTGCCTAGGCAGGTCGCTCTCGCCTCTCTTTGACGCGGGCGTCCCCGTCGACGATGACTCGGACCTACCCGGCTCGATCTCCTACGTGGACCTGACGGGCCAGGAACTGGCGGACGATCCCAATGCGCTCATCGAGCGTTGGAGGGCCTCGCACTCGATCATCGACCGCGCTCCCGGGCGCCCACACAAGAAGATCCCCGCCGTTCCTCTGGCCGCCCTCGTTGGCCAGGGCGCGAGCGAACCCATGCAGCTGGACCTGCGCGTGCATGGCCCACACGCGCTGGTCGGCGGCACCACTGGCGCCGGCAAATCCGAGTTTTTGCAGGCGTGGGTCCTCGGCATGGCTCAATCGGTCTCGCCTGACAGGCTGACTTTCCTGTTCGTCGATTACAAGGGTGGTTCCGCCTTCGAGCAGTGCACGGAGTTGCCGCACACCGTCGGCTTGGTCACCGACCTGTCGCCCTACCTGGTGCGCCGCGCCCTGACCTCACTGCGCGCAGAGCTGCGCTACCGCGAGCGGCTGCTGAGCGAGAAACGGGCGAAGGACCTCGTCACCCTGGAGAAGTCCGGGGATCCCGACTGTCCCCCCTCGCTCGTCATCGTTGTCGACGAGTTCGCGGCGCTCGTGAACGAGGTGCCGGAGTTCATCGACGGCGTCGTGGACGTTGCGCAGCGGGGGCGGTCCCTCGGCCTCCACCTTATCCTTGCGACGCAGCGCCCCGCTGGTGTCATCAAGGACAACCTCCGTGCGAACACGAACCTGCGCGTCGCCCTGCGCATGGCCGACACCGATGATTCCCAGGACGTGCTCGGCGACCACATGGCCGCCCACTTCCCGCAGAACACGCCCGGCCGTGCCGCTGCGAAAACGGGACCCGGCAGGATTTCGGTATTCCAGTCGGCCTACCCCGGCGCCCGCACGACCGAGGGTCTCAAGACCACGCAGGTTGACATCGAAGCACTGGGCTTCGGCATGCCTCAACCGTGGAAGACGCCCGAACCCCCCAAGCCCCGCGACGATGTCCCCACTGACATTTCCCGCGTCGTTGGCACGATTCGTGCGGCCGCCGAAAAAGCGCAGATTCGCCCGCCTCGCAAGCCGTGGCTGCCCGAACTGGCGCAGACCTACAACCTCGCGCATTTGCCCCAACGCTCCGACGATAAGATCGTCCTCGGAGTCTTGGACGATCCTGAGGAACAGACGCAGGAAGTCGAGTATTTCCGCCCAGATCAGGACGGACATATCGCCTACTACGGGGCATCGGGTTCCGGAAAGACGACAGCGCTGCGCTCACTCGCGATCGCAGCAAGCATCACGCCTCGCTCCGGTCCCGTCAACGTCTACGCCCTCGACTTCGCTGGCGGCGGCCTCGACATGCTCAAGAAGCTCCCCAACGTCGGCGACGTCATCGTCGGCGACGACGACGAGCGAATCGCGAAGCTCATCACCATGCTCGGCGACATCGTCGAGGAGCGCTCAGTCTCCTACAAGGCGATCAACGCCAACCACTTGACCTCCTACCGCGAGCTGTCGGGGCACAAGGAAGAACCCCGATACCTGGTGCTCATCGACGGGATCGCAGCGTTCGCCGAGACGTACCAGCTCACTGGGCGCTACGCGGCGATCTGGAGCCGCTTCCAGCAGGTCCTGTCGGATGGGCGCGAAGTCGGCGTTCACTTCGCGGTGTCGGCCGATCGACCGCAGGCCATTCCGAACTCGATCGCCGCGTCTTTCCAACGAAAAGTGGTCCTGCGACTGACCGACGAGGACGCCTACCTCTATTTCAATCTTCCACGCGATGTCCTGAGCGCGTCGAGCGCGCCCGGTCGCGCGATGCAGGTGGGTAACCCGAACCTCTTGCAGCTGCCGATCCTGGGCACGAACGTCACAGACTTCGCTCAGGCCAGGGAAATCGAGTCGCTCGCCGGGACCAGGTACATGCGTCAACGCACGCGGCCGGCGCCGATCCGTTCCCTGCCGCTCGATATACCGGCGCGCGAGGTCGACCTCACTGTCGAGGGACGCCCGGTCATCGGCGTCGAGGCCGGTTCGCTCGCCCCGATGCCGCTGCGCCCTGCGGGCACTGTCGCCATCACCGGCCCCGCCCAGTCGGGCAGGACCAACATGGTCCGGTGGCTGGCCCGCAGCGTCCACCGCGCATTCCCGAACGCGGTCATGCTGCACGCGAGCGCACGCCGCTCCCTGGTGGCGAGGGAACCGCTGTGGACGGAGACGGCGCAGGGGGCGGACAAGATCGCGTCCATGCTGATCAAGCACGCTCACCTGTTCGAGGAGGAGGCGCCGGACAACACGCCGGGAGTCGTCCTCTTCGTCGAGGGCATCGGAGAGTTCTCCTTCTCCGCGTGCGATCAGCAGCTGCAGGACGCCATCGCCTCGTCGAAGGCCAACGGTCATCTGGTCGTTGCCGAGGCCGACGTGTCGGGTTGGTCGTTCGGCGGCTCCCTGGCATCGGGCGTGCGCAGCGGGCGAACCGGGATCGTCCTGTGTCCCTCGCCCGGTGAGGGCGAGAACGCTGTCGGCGTCGCCGTGCCCGGCGTCTCTGGGCGCGAGGCCGTGCCGGGCCGCGGGTACTTTGTCCAGTCCGGTAAGCAGTGGAAAGTGCAGGTGCCCCGAGTATGACAAGACCCGATGGGGACTAGTCCCCATCGCCCATGACAAGACCGAATGATAGTTTGAGGTTACGGGCTAATCACCCTATCCGACGTGGGAACCGTCGGCCCGAACACACCAGACCCCGATACCCACCCCGGGTATCCCATTCTCAACGGAGGAACACAATGACAAACCTGAATGTCACCTACGACCAGATGCAGTCCGCGGCGACTCGTCTGCGCAACGGTCAGAACGATCTGCAGACCAAGCTCAACGAGCTGCGCTCGCTGGTCCAGCAGCTGGTTCAGAACGGCTTTACGACGTCGCGCGCCTCGGGCGCCTTCGACACCGCCTACCAGGAGTTCACCCAGGGCGCGACCCGCACGATCCAGGGAATCGACGGCATGGCCGATTACCTGAACAAGGCCGCTCAGGCACTTCAGCAGACCGACGAACAGCTGGCGCAGTCCATCGGCAAGTAAGGTCATCGTCTCCTGGGGCGCGGGGCGAGTGCCCGCGCCCCAGGCTCGATGCAGAAAGGAAACGCCATGGTGAACCTGTCACTTGACACGACCGAGTTGCGTAACCGGTCGAAGTCCTTGCGCGCGACGGCATCGCTGTTGGACGATGCGAGGATCGACGCCTTGGACGTTGCCTCTGTTGTCGGCCACGACAAACTCGCGGAAAAGGTCAGGGAGTTCGGCAATAACTGGGACACCACCCGGGGGCGTTTCCGCGAGCACCTGGAGGCACTGGCGAAGACCTTCGACGCCATCGCCGAAACCTTCGAGGATCTGGACAGAGACCTCGAGAACGCGCTGAGGAGAAAGAAGTAATGAGTACTCTGCCGGGAGAACCCACCGCCCTGAAAACGAAGGTCGAGGGGCTGATCACCTCCGCGAACAGCATCCAGTCCGCGATCGATGGCCTCAGCAAGTTTGTGACGACCTCGAATTCGCTCGCTGTCGCAGCAACGTACGGGCAGGTGAAGAACGCCAAGAAAAACTTGGAGGCAGCGCACGGTCGCTACCTGAATACGGGCCTGGCGCTGCGCGAGTACCAGACGGTGCTCGCCGACTGCCACAAGCGAGCCGACGCAGCGGCGGCCCGAGGAGAGACCGCCAAGCGACAGCACAGCGCCGCCCAGGAATCCGTGAAAAAGACCAAGCGTCAGCTTGAGGCACTGAAAGATTCGCACGCCCCCTCTACCAACGTCACAAACGCGCAAAACGCCTATAAACAGGCGTGCGCCAACGAAAAGCGTGCTGCCGGTGCTATGACCGGGGCTGCGTCGGATATCAAAAAAGAACAAATGATCGTGGATGCTGTTGCAAACGCAACCATCTCCAAGATCGACACGGCGATATCCAGCACCAATGACAACCTGATCGACAAGATTTCTCAGTTCATCAAAAACGTCGGCAAGGCCCTTGCGGACATTAGCAACTGGGTAAACAATGCCCTCAAGAAACTGATAGAGAAACTCAAGACAATCATTCAGGCAGTTGTCAATTTTGTCACCCTAGTTCTCACAGTTACCGCAGTACTCCTAAGCGCAGTCCTCGCGATCATTTTTTTCTGGCCTCTATTCATCCTATTTCTCAAGATCGCTGCTGCTGCTGCCGTGTTCCACATATGCGTAAAGCTCATTTCAGCTTCACGACAACGAGAAGCGCTTGATCAGTACAACAAGCAACTTGACGAAGAAGAACGCAAACACGGCCAATCGAAAGTCCGATATGGCGATAACGGCGAGACGACGGACACCATCAACACGCGCCCGGGCAAGGAGGGCCTCATCCGGGACAAGATGGACCTCGCAGGCAGGCCCCACCCCCGCGGAGACTGGAAGGAGCCTCCCGGCTGGCACGAGGTGGGACCCACGGAGCTGCGGAAGCTGGGCATCGATCCGGCGCTCCTCGAAGACAAGAGAACCGGCTTCCACGCGACGCTCTTCCGTGACGACAACGGGCGCTACGTCCTGTCCTACGAGGGAACCAATTTCGGCGATCTAACAGGCGACGTAGCAAATGACATTGAAGGAGCAGCAGGTATCTCACCACAAGTTCGTCAAGCTATCACCGCAGCGACAAGTGTCAAGGAACGTCTGATGAGCCAGGGGATTGCCGACGGAAACTTCTCCCTTACAGGGCACTCCCTGGGCGGGGAGCTGGCAGCAGCGGGTTCGATCGCGACGGGGACGAAGGCAACGACTTTCGACGCAGCAGGATTGAGCTACTCGAGCATAAACGAAGCCATGAAAGTAGCAAAACAAAACGGATATTTCACATCTGAGGTCGATGCTCGAGCGCGCGTTGAAAACTATCACTTCACCACCGATATTCTCACGAACACACAAAGGAGTCTCCCCCTTCCGTCTGCTTATGGAAAACAGACAGAGGTACAGGGTAAGCCCATTGACTGGTTAAGACACCCATTTTCTTCCATGGGACACGGACTCGACATCATGAAAGAAAGGTATGACGAAAGATATGGGCACTTGTATGGTGCTCAGAAGGCTCAAAACCAGGATCAGGAAGTGCCCATCTACCTCGGTGGCCCTCCGCTCGTGAACCCGCGCACCGTCCCAACCGGCATCTGACCTCCATGCGAGAAAGCAGAATCAACGATGACAAGCGATAACAACACCCGCGATGAACCTCGCCTGATCTTCACACTTCCGGGCACCTGGTACCCCGTGGCGATCACGGATGAGGGGGCCTCGGAACAGGACGTCGAGCGCATGGTCCAGGGCATTGTCGGCCCGGCGGACGACGCGGCCGTGCTGCGTCGCCAGATGCACGATCAGGTGGTCGATGCGTGCGCCGAGGCCATGGAAGGCGGCGCCGTCGCTATGTATTTCGGCAAGGAGCTGGAAAAGGATGCGCCGTTCCCTGTGAACATCACGGTCTATCAGCCGCCGGGGCTGCGCATGAGCCCCGCGATTGGCACCGAGAGCGAGGAGGTGTTTGGCATCCTTCGAATGGGCTTCGAGGATGCCGACGACGAGTTCGTGGAAGTTGAGGGCGCGAACTTCCGGGCACTGCGCCGCGTGCTCATTGAAAAGGATGATTCGTTCCACGTCGAGGTCCCCGAGGACGAGACGCCGGAGGAGGCGGCCTTGCGCGCCGAGGCGGAGAAGCTTCAATTCGAGCGGATGCGCGTCGATTATTGGGCGCACGTGCCCGACACGAAGCAGATCGTAATCGTCTCTTTCGTGACGCAGATGGCCATGATCAAGCACCTCATGCTCGAACTCTTCGACCTGTTCATCGCGGCGTCTCGTTTCGTCACGGATTCGACCGACCAGGACGACGCAGGGACCGTGACGGAGGCCGAGAACGCGACTGCGGAGGAATCCCCCAGCTGAGAGAAACGAGGCCGGGGACCGCTGTGATGCTAGTCGTCGGCGGGCGCGGACAATAGCGACGCCCAGTCCCGCACGTTGTGAGGAAACAAAGGTCGGCTTTGCTGACTCCTCACCACTCTTTCGTACCATTATTTGATTCATAGGAGAACACTTCATGGAACTTGGCCAACTTGCGATAGTACTCCTCATTCTCGTCGCGCTCTGTTTCCTCTATTACGGGTGGATACGGCTGCGACAGGAAGCCGAGGCGAAGGCCCGTCAGCTCATCTTCCGGAAAAGCCACCGTGAGGGCGAAGGCGCCGTGGCGCGCTCACACCGCGTGACGCCACGGTCGGCGTCGGTGCAAGAACTCCTTGACGCCGCGTGGGCGGCGATCGACGTTCCGGAAGGCACAGAGTCGCTCAACTGGTTGGGGGCCACCATATTCAAGGTGCGAAGCGACGACCAGAGCACGATCTTCTTCACCCTGAAATGGAAGTACGGCTCCCCCAACTGGATCGCCATGCTGTCTCTCGAAGGCGACGGGTCACTGTCGTGGAGCGTCCCCCAAGCGAGACAACTCAACGGTCTGGTACCCGAAGCAAAAAGTCTGGCCAATTTGGAGCGACGAGTCATCAGGGCACTGCGGTTGCGCGATCCCTACTGCGTCGTGACGAGCGAAGAAAGTAAGACACAATGGAAGCGTCAATAAAACACAACATTCCGATTCTCGCCGGCGTCGGCCTGATCGCCATCGGCGCCCTCTGGTTCTTCACCACAGACAACGACGCGACGAAAATAATCCCCCTGCTCCTCATACTCGCGGGAGCCGGCCTGGCGTACCTGTACCCGTACTTCGGTCCCGCTTTGCTGCCCGATCCGCTCGCCGCCATCGACCCCGAGCCGTGGCGGACCGTGCCGGCCACCAACGCTGAGGAGGCGCAGGCATACCGGGCGTGGGTCGAGCAGGCCTTCGCCGCCACGCAACAGCCGCCGGGGATGCCGACCGCGCCCATGATGGCGCAGAACCCACCGATGGGCGGGACACAGGCTCGCATGTACGAGGCCGGGGCACCCCAGGCGTCCATGCCCCCTTCCGCGCCGGCTGGGACGCAACCGCCCGCCCCGCGCCAGGGCGCCGCAGAAGAGGCCAACCGCCCTGTCTCGATCGGCCCGCTGCCATCATCCACCGACGCCGCACCGGTGAACCAGCCGATCTCAATCGGCCCACTCGTCGCCCCCGAGCCCGACGCTGCGCCCGCCCCGCAACAGGCAACGGAGCCCCCCGCCCCGCAGCCGCCCTCACAGGAGCCGCAGCCCGCGTCGCCAGCCGACGGGGCCGCCGCGACGGAGGATAACGACCCGGACATGACGCGCGCGACGCCCTCCCCCGCCAGCAGGTTCACGAGTGCCGACGCCATCGACCCGAAGACCCCGTGGGACGTTCAGGCGGAGATCGCCCGCATGAGGCCTGACCTGTGGGTGCCCCTGTCGAAGAACCCGTCCCTGTACCCGGATCTCAGGGCCTGGCTCGATCGCCATATCACCAACGAGTAGGTCTTAGGCCAACGCGCGAGGCCCGACGAGTGTGGGGGCCGCCCAGATGGGCGGCCCCCACAGCGCCCCAGGCACCGGACGCTAGTCGCCCGCCTCCCCCACCTCGACGGCGCCCTCCTTGGCCTCCACGACAGCCAGCCCCGCATCGGTGAGGATCGTCGCCGCCCACGGCCTGCCCGCGGGACAGGCGCGCACAACCACACGCCCAGCCCCGGCCTCGTCGAGGGCAGCGACGGCACGCTCAACGATGCGCGTGCGCAAACGCTCCTCGTATTCCGTACTCCCACCACGGGTAGCATCACCGCGGTCGTCGAACAGCACAACCTCGACGCCTCGGCTCCGCGCGCGCCTCGCAGCCGCCACGACCTCGGTCCCCGTGAAGTAAGGCGCGCGGATCTCGTCGCGCAGCTCCGCCTCGAGCAGGCGCGCCTCCATGGCAATCTCAGGTGTCACTTCCTCGTCTCGGAGCGCCTCGAGGGTCCCGCGCACGCGAACGGACACGTCGGCGAGCTTGACTGCCATGGCCGAATTAATGCTCACCTGCAGTTCCCTCTCCAGGCGCGCCTGTTCCTCAGCTTTGAGGGATCGTTCGATCGCGGAGGTCGCACTGCCCGACCACGACACGAGGGCGAACCAGAAGAAGAACGTGATGATGTGACCGATCGTGAAGGTAAAGACGAGGCCGGCCGGCCTACCTGAGAGTGCAACCCAGGCGCCGACTGCGACCACAAAGCCGACGCAACCAACGACGGCCTCGGCCGTGCGCTGACGCAGGAGGAGCAGCGCAGCGAGGAACATCGATGCGCCCGCGCTCCACCCGGACCAGCCCGGCCATGCGGACGCTACCCGAATCGGGGTGAGCACCAGCAGGTTGGACACACCGATCGCAGCGGCACTCCCCCACGTCACGAGTTTCGGGGGCACGCGGTCGGGCCACGGTGCCACCAACAGGGTTCCTGCGACCGCCATGATCGCGAGGGAGAGGATGACGGGGCCCCCGTGTGAGTAAGCCCCGTGGCTGAATTCGATCGCCACCACATAGCTATGAAACACAACGCCGGCGAGAACAAGCAGCCGCGCGCCGCGCGATTCTGCGGCCGCGCGGACCTGCGAATCCCACGCGGTGCGCGACGGGTCTTTGTCGCGTGTGCCCGCGCGGGGCCGCCACGCGAACGCGGAGCGAATCGCCTCCCGCGGTTTGAAGCGTCGACTCTGGGGGTCGTGCCATTCCAGGGTCACGAGCGTGCCTCCGCCGGACTTCGAGGCCAGGGTTGCGTGGCCACCGACCGACTCCATCCGCTTCACGATGGAACCCCGGATGCCGTGTCGTCCCTCGGCGAGGCGCTCGAGGTCGAAGCCCTGTCCCGTGTCGGTGATCGTCACGCGCATGGAGTCCGCCCCGGCTGAGACAACGACGTGGCAGCGCGCGGGCTGGCTCGGGTCGGAGGTGTCGGATCCTGCGTGGAGGCGAACGTTGTTGAGTGCCTCGTGGGTCGCGGCGACGAACTCGGCGCCCACCTGGGCGGGGATCTGCCAGCCTTTTGCGGGAAGGTGACATGCGACCTTCCAGTGCGCGTGCCGGGATCGCACGAGGGCCTCGAAGGCTCCCCGTATCTGCGCAGCGTCCATGAACCCGTTGGAGGGTGGGGCGGGGACGAGGGCGCACAGCGCAGAGTGGGCCGCCGCGCGCACCTCGATGTCATCGATACCTCGCTTGAAGGCGAGAATCAGGGCCGAGAGCACGTAGTCGTGGATGAGACCGTTGCTACGTGCCCGTGCGCGCCCCTGGGCGCGTTCTCCCGCGAGCGCGCGCTCCGCGTCGCGGGCGTTGGCGCGGGTTTGGTCGAGGCCGCGCACGATCATGAGGGCCCATTCAAGCATTCCCGCGTTGGCCATGGCGGTGAGCAGGAAGAAGAGGGGGCCGACCGATGTTTCGAGTAGTTTGTTGTCGGGGTTGGCGCTCATCATGACGAGGATCTGCAGCGGAGCGATGGCGCTGAGGTAGGCGGCCGTGTAGCGTCCGCGCAGGACGGCGATGCAGCTGATCGCAGCGAGTGGGTAGAGTGCCAGGATCGGGTTCGTGTCGGAAGCGATGGCGTGGAAATACACCGAGGGCACCGGGGATCCGAGGTTTATGGCTGGCAGGAACGCGCACGCGACGATGAGCGCAAGGTAAAACGCGAGGTAGAGGTGCGTGAGGATAAACCAGCCGGTATCGGTCCACATGTACGTATGCTTGCGTGTGGTCACCGCTTTGAGCATCGCGGCGAGAGCGCACGCTCCGGCGCAGAGCGGGAGGATCAAGTTCGGCGAGTAGACGACCCACTGCGCGAGCTCAGCGCGCGAAAGCCCCAACGGAACCAGTTGGGGTCCGCTGATGATGGTGATGAAGATGGCTGCGAGGACGCAGGTCAGGATGATGAGGCGCTGCATCTGCAGCGCGTAGGGGCCGAGCGTGCGCGGGTGCATCACTCGAAGTAACTAACGAGGCCGTCTTCAGCTGCGCGTCGGAAAAGGTCGACGCGGGAATCGGCGTGGCGTCCCGCTTCCCTGTATTTGTCGCGGATTCGAGCGATATAGGTATTGACGGTGTTCTTTGAGACGCTCAGGGTGCGCGCGACGCAAGCAGAACTCTCGCCGGAGGCATAGTGGGTGAGGATTCGCGCCTCGAGGTCAGACAGGTGATCGGCGACGAAATCTTCGTCGGCGTCGAGCGCGGCGGCCCAGTCGGGGGTGGGGAAGGTGGCGCCGTCTGCGGCGGCGAGGACGGCTTCGACGAGGTCTTCGGGGGGAGCGGACTTGCGGATGATGGACAGCGCTCCCCCGGCGATCGCTCGGCGCACCAGGTACGGGTCGTCGCCGGAGGTGTAGACGACGACGGGGACCCCGTATCCGTTGATGTAGACGATGTTCGTGTCGGGGGCGGAGCCGTCGGCGAGGCGCAGGTCGAGGACGGCGACCTGCCCGCGCTTCCACCGCGCTTCGCGAGCGGTCGGGGCCCAGCTGATTGAGGCGTCGACGCCCCGGTTCTCGAACGCGGCTGTCACGCCGAGGCCGACGACGCGGTGATCGTCAATGACGATGACCTCAATGGTGGTGTCTCCCATCGTATCTCCTCCTGCGCGCTGCCCCGGCCTGCCGGACCGACACCATTTTTCTCCCAGTCTAATTGCGCAGAAAGGCTTTTTCCAACACCGGCGCTCACCGCGGGCATCGACCTGGCAGAAACCGCAGATCATCACCCAATTCGTGACATGCGACCACCACCGCAGCGGTCTTCCTCGCGCGGTTGGCCCCGTCGTTATCTGGGTGTTTTGAGGGGATACCCCGCATCCCCTTCAGGGGCGAGGCCTGGGGGATGCGCGCAGGGGAACGCGCCGAGAGCGTGGGGCATCGCAGGTGCGGGCACGGATCCAGCCGGGCACACGCGAGGCGAGGACGGCGCCCGCGCTCACCAGCGCGATGGTGCCGCCGGCGCTCAGGCGTGCGGGTACCGCGATCGCAAGGCCGGCGATTCCTAGCGCCGCGCCAAGCAGCGGGCATCCGATGAGGAAGGCGCGCGAGCTTCGCACGAGGGGCGCGAGCGCGGCGGCGGGGGCGGCGATGAGGGCGATCGACAGAATCGTGCCGACGGCTGGGATCGCGACGGTGACGGCGGCGAGGATGAGGCCAAGGATGATGCGTTCGTCGCGCGAGGCGCCGCTCGCCGCCGCTGGGTCGGCGGGGTCGAAGCAATGGGCCAGGAGCTGTCGGTGCCCCGCGGCGACGACACCGACGGCGAGGAGCAGGACGGCGCCCGCCCACGCGACGTCCGCGGGCGAGACGGTCATGACGGATCCGGTGAGGAACGAGCTGACCGCGAGGGGAAGGGGTTTGAACCAGGTCGCCAGGAAGTAGCCGGCGGCAAAGCCGGCGGTGAGGACGATGCCCGCGGCCCCCTGGCTGGAGATTCCGGGGATGGAGGCGAGGCGACGCATGAGGGCGACCAGAGGGAGAGTCCCCAGGAAGGCACCGACGTAGAGCGCCGCAGACATGCCCGAGTGTCCGAGGCCGAGGCCGGAGGCGACGACGACGCCGAGGACCGCGCCGGGGAAGGTCCCGTGGGTGACGGATTCGGCGAAAAAGATGCGCCGGTCCAGGTAGGCGAAGGCGCCGACGAGCCCGCACAGCCCGCCGATGAGCGCGACGTGGAGGGCGGGAATCATGAGGAGGCTCAGGATCACGATGTCTCCCCCGCCGCAAGCGTCGCCGCCCCCCATGTTTCACGCCCTGTTTCACGCGGGCGTGCCGAGCTCTCCCCCACGTCACGCATTCTCGCCGCCTCCTCGCCGGCTCGCCCCCGTGTTTCACGCCCTGTTTCACGCGGGTCCACGGCGCCCCGAGGGCCGCCCGAGGCCTCGTCGTGCCCCGCGCGCCGCTCGCGCAGGGCCCGCGCCGCGCACGCGAGCGCGAAGCACGCGAGCACGCCGAGGGCGACGCACGCCTGCGGGGACAGGGGACGGGAGGTGCGCGCCAAGGCGGCCCCGAATCCGAGCCAGCCGCCCGCGAGCGCGCAGGCACCCGCCCACACCGCCATCGAGCGCGTCCCGGCGGCGAGGAGGCGCCCGCAGGCCCCGGGCACGACGAGGTAGCCGACGACGAGGAGCACGCCCACGGCCGTCGAGGCGGCGACGACGATTGCGCCGAGGGCCGCGTTGAAGGCGACGTCGATCCAGGTGACGGGAATCCCCGACACGGCGGCGGACTCTCGGTCGAAGGCGACGGAGACCTGGGCGCGCCAGGTCGCCAGCAGGAGCAGGAAGGCCGCCACGAGAACCGCTCCGCTCGTCCACATTCGGGAGGGCGTGATGTCCAGGAGTCGGCCGAACATGAGGGATTCGAGCTGTCCGGACATGTCGCCGATGCGCAGGGAGATGACGATGCCGAGGGAGAAGAAGGCGGTGAGCAGGACCGCGGTCGTCGCCTCACTGGAGCGCGGGCGCCGCGACGTGGCCGTCAGGGCGGCCGCAATGAGGGCCGCGCACACGGCGCCGCCGGGAATAATGGCACCCCGCCCGCCGACGGCCATGCCCACGACGATGCCGGGGAAGACGCCGTGCACCATGGTCTCGGCGCCGAACTCTGCTCGGCGCAGGTTAACGAGCGTCGAGGCCGGGCCCGCCGCGAGCGCGAGCAGGCCCAGGACGATGATCGGGCGCAGCAGGTAGGGGGCGATCATGACAGGGACGCGATCGCTTCATCCGCGCTCGACCCGTAGGCGCGCGCGAGGATTTCGGGGGCCAGGGCCTCGTTCGTGGGCCCGAGGGCGACGAGGCGCGAGGCGAGCACGCACGCACGCGAGCACACGTCGCGCGCGAGGGAAAGGTCGTGTGTGGAGACGACGACGCCCACCCCGTCCTCGGTGAGCTCGGCGATGAGGCGCGTGATGATGTCGCGGCTGGGGGCGTCCAGGCCGTTGAAGGGTTCGTCCATCATGACCAGCTCGGGGCGGGCAACGAGTGCGCGCGCGACGAGGACGCGCTGGCGCTGGCCGCCGCTGAGCGTGCCGAAGCGACGGCTCGCCCGGTCGGCGAGGTTGACGCGCTCGAGGGCGTGGCCGACCCGGCGCCGCATGTCCGCGGTGATGCGCTTGCCCCAGCCGGCCTCGCCGATCAGGCCCATGGTGACGACCTCGGCGGCGCTGACGGGGAAGGTGAGGTCGAGGTCGGCGCTTTGGGGCACCAGGCCAATACGCTCGGCGTTCACCTCCACGCGTCCCGACAGGAGCGAGCAGGTGCCGACGACGGCGCGCATGAGCGTGGTCTTTCCACCGCCGTTGGGGCCGACGAGGGCGAGGGCCCCTCCCCCAACGACGTCGAGAGTGAGGCCGGACAGCGCCGGGGTGCCCCCATACCCCAGCGTCGCGTCCCGGAAGGACACGAGAGTCGCCATCAGGGGGCCTCCAGTCGCTCGGGCAGGGCGGGGACGGTGCCGCCCCAGGCCTGGGTCACCGCGCGCGTGTTGTGGATAATCGAACCGACGTAGGTCGCCCCCTCTGAGCCATCCGGGCCGAGCGAGTCGCCGTAGAGGGCGTCGTCGCCCACGATGGGGGTGACGCCCGCGCCTCGCGCGATCGCCTCGATGGACTTGGAGTTGTTGGAGTTTTCGGCGAAGATGGCAACGGCCCCGGAGTCCTTCACGGCCTGCACGGCCGAGGCGATGTGGTCCGCGGTCGCGTCCTGCTGGTCGTTAAAGTCGGACAGGGCGGCGCCGATGAAGCGGATCCCGTAGTCGGCCGAGAAGTAGCCGAAAGCGTCGTGGGAGGTGAACAGGACGCGCTGGGCCTCGGGGACGGTGGCGATCGCCTCCCTCGCCCAGGCGTCAAGGGCGTCGAGGTCCTCCAGGTACGAGGCCGTGGCCTCGTTGATCGAGGAGGCGGCATCGGGCGCGGCGGCGGCCAGTCCGGCCCCCAGGTTGGCGACCTGGATGCGGGCGCGCGCCGGCGAGGTCCACACGTGCGGGTCGAAACGGAACTCGGGTTCCTCGCCGGCGGTCTCGGGCGGGAAGGGCCAGGGCGCCACCTCGACTCGCTGGTCTCCTCGGTCGATCGTGTAGGGAGTCTGCGGGTCGGGCGCGCCGGGGTTGTCGACGTCCGATGCCGTCAGGACGCCGGAGGTGACGACCATGCGCCCGTGGAATCCGGAGGAGGCGACCGCGTCGTCGAGGAAGTGCTCGAGGTCGACGCCGGAGACGGCCATGACGTCGGCGTTGCCCAGGGCGGCGGTCTGGGAGGGGGTCATCTCGTGCTCGTGGGCCGAGGCGTTGGGGGCGAGGAGGCACGTCAGGCTCATGGTGAGCGCGGCACCCTCGGGGGCGGCCCCAACGTGGGTCTGTGTGCCGGAGGCGTCGGTCTTGTCGAGGGAGAGGTCGCTGGAGGCCGCCGCGATCTGCGTGACGTAGTCGCAGATCTGCGTGGTCGTGGCGACGATCGTCAGGCCGTGGGCCGAGGAGGCGGGGGCGCACGCCGCCAGCGGCGCGAGGGCGAGGCCGAGGACGGCGAGGATCGCGCGGCGTGTTGGTGGGATCATCTTCACTCCTACAAACTTTTCGGGTACCCGAAAATTATAGGGTCATTCGAGAACACTTCTCAACTCCATCGGCGCGCACGTCTTCCCATCGCACCTCGCCAGATGTGCAGCCGCTATGTGCCCACGCGACGCCGCCCGCTACACTCACTAGGTGATGGACACGACGAACACGAACCACAACACCCCTCGAGGCGCCCAGACGCAGACGCACGACGACACGGTCTCCCCCGAGGAACACGTCGACACCTCGGCGCCCGCCAGCGCTGCGGCACCCACCGACCGCGAGGCGACAACGCCCCCGTCACGAGATGCCCAGGACCCGCCACCCGCGGCCACGGAACCCGAGTCGGCCACCCCGGCCTCGTCCCCGAGTAAACCCCGCCAATGGGACACCCTCCTGAGCACCCCCGCCGCCGGCTGGGTCGCAACAGCTCTCGCCACCCTGATCGCAGCCGTCATCCGCCTGACCGGCCTGGACAACGTCCGCACGCTCATCTTCGACGAGACGTACTACGTCAAGGACGCGTGGTCCCTCCTCACCCTCGGCTACGAGGGGACGTGGCCGCAGAACTACGACCCCACCTTCGCCGCCGGCGACACGTCGAGGCTTTCAGCGACGGCCTCCTACGCCGTCCACCCGCCCACCGGGAAGTGGATCATCGCCCTGGGCATGAAGATCTTCGGACAGGCCGACCCCGTCGGCTGGCGCATCACCACCGCGATCTGCGGCGTCATCACCGTGCTACTCCTGTGCCGCCTCGCGTACAACCTCTTCCGCAACCCTGCGCTCACGCTCATCGCGGGGCTCTTCCTGGCCACCGACGGCCAAGCCATCGTCATGAGCCGCACGTCCATCCTCGACGGCTTCCTCACGATGTTCGCGCTCGCCGCCTTCCTCTGCGTCGTCAAGGACCAGCAGTCCGCCAGTCCGCGCCTGATGCGCACACTGCGCGAATGGGACCAAGTCACCGCGCCGCGCTCGGGATGGCAAGACCTGTTCGCCTTCCTCCTCCTGCGCGACCGCCGCGGCTTCGCCGTCGGACCCAACGCGGGCAACCGCCCCTGGCTGCTCGCAGCCGGCGTCCTGTGCGGCCTCGCGGGCTCGGTGAAATGGTCCGGCATCTACGTCCTCGCCCTCCTCGGCCTGTTCGTCGCCATCCGCGAGATCACCGCCCGCTGGGCGGCGGGACACCCCTCCCCCGTTCGCGGCGCCCTCCTGGCCGACGTGTGGTGGGCCTTCATCCTCATGGTGCCCCCCGCGATCCTGACGTACATCGCCTCCTGGTTCGGATGGTTCATACACCCACGCGCATACGGGCACAGCCGCTCCGGCATCTCCGGCTTCGGGGGTGCTCTGGTCGACCTGTGGCTCTACCACCGAGAGATGTGGAGGTTCCACAACGGCCTCGAGACGCCGCACACCTACCAGTCGAACCCCTACACGTGGCTCGCACAGATCCGACCGACCTCCTTCCACTGGGCCAACGGGGAGGCCGTCACCGGATGCCCCTCCGGCAACTGCGCGACAAACGTCGTAGCCCTGGGCAACCCGATCCTGTGGTGGATCGGCATCGGCGCACTCATGCTCGTCGTGTGGGGGACGTTCTACTACCGCAACTGGCGCGCGGGCGTCATCCTGACGGGCTACCTCGCCCTCTACGTACCATGGCTGGGCTACGCGCACCGGACGATCTTCACCTTCTACACGGTGGCCTTCGCGCCCTTCGTAGCCCTCGCCGTCGCGTGGATGATCGGCCTACTCGCCGGCGCCGTCGCCCCGGACGGCCAACCGACCGTCGTCCCCATGCCGCGCAGAACCGAGATCACGGGGCGCGTCATGGCGGTCGGCCTGACCCTCACGATCCTCGCGTGCGCCCTGTGGTTCCTCCCCCTGTGGCGCGCGGACGTCGTCGACTACGACTTCTGGCGAGCCCACATGTGGCTCCCGACATGGATCTAGCGGCGCGCCAGCAAGCAAGCAGCACGGCCACCAAGCAGCACGGCCGCCACCAAGCGACACAGCCATCACCAAGCGACACAGCCATCAAAGAATGGGCGGGTGGCCCGGCAGTTACTGCCGGGCCACCCGCCCATCATCGCCATTCTCACGAGGCCCGAGCGGCCCATGACAGGCTGCAAAAACACGCGAAATAGCGTTCTCAGGCCAGGGAGGCGAGAAGCTCGCGAAGCTGAGCGCTCAGCTCCTCCGACGGCATGAAGGCGCCGTCGACGAAGTCAGTACCAAGGTTAATGCCAATCTCCTGATCGCGGACGTCGGCACCGAAGGTGGAGAGAATCTCGCGCAGGTGCGTGCGCGGGGTGACGCCGCCGTAGTAGGAGTAGCCGACCAGAGCCGTCGCCTTATCCTTCAGCGTGGCCAGGGGCAGGTAGTCGATGGCATTCTTCAGGACACCGGAGATCGAGTGGTTGTACTCGGGAGTCACGAAGACGACAGCATCGAGGGCCTCGATGTTGGCGCGGAGGCGCACGGCCTCGGGCAGGGTCGGGGCCTGCATCGACGGGGACATCTCTTCGGCAAAGAGAGGAAGGTTGTAGTCGCGAAGATCGATGAAGATGGGGGTGACACCCTCGACCCGGAGCGACTGCTCCTCGATCCAACGGACAACCTGCTCGCCCGCACGACCGGGGCGGATAGAACCGAGAACGACGGCAACGGAAGCCATGGAATTTCCTTTCGCAAGTTTATTGAAACATCAAGTACTTTACAGCCTGCATGATTGCAGGACAACCCCGGCCGCTATCAAATAGGACACAAGTCCCACAAATGGTTGAAAGGGCTCTCAGCCGTCCCCGATTCTTGCCCAACTAGGGGTTCTCTGTACGCGCACTTTGAGGGGTACAGGACGCAACGTGTTGGCCCCGGCAGTTCCTGGCCACCCAGCGCCGACGATACGCACAACCCCTGCCTCTATCCCGATACCAAGCGCAGGGGGCGCGCCTCGGGCCTGCAGGCCGGACGCCCGGGACAGCTCAACGGCACGCTCGCGCGTTAGCGACTGAGATGCGCACGTGAACCCTCACATTGGCGGCTCTTCGCATTGTGGGGTGTGGGGGTGGTCGAAGCGTCCCGGGGGTCGTGGA